>Ga0209395_1000091_pt1 | contig 145732 bp, 116 predicted proteins | sample GOMGulsemesocosm_3_FD_184635 | JGI IMG/M metagenome (GOLD analysis project Ga0209395, IMG submission 184635) | Methane-oxidizing microbial communities from mesocosms in the Gulf of Mexico - GOM9D Gulf of Mexico (SPAdes) (version 2) | ecosystem: Environmental > Aquatic > Marine > Cold seeps... | reverse complement strand
GCATGACGAATACGTGGGTTAGCAGAGTTAGAGATAATTTCATTACCACCACCACCCCAAAAATCTAGCTCAATAAAGCCCATTACTTCACCATGGGTGTACTTCATATTAAAGCGAGTTTCATTGGCAAACAGACGAACGCGTGATTTGCTTTCAGTTAGTGCAGTGGCTGTACCTGCACCTAACCAAAAATCACGGTAGCCTACATCACCATCAACATAGCGCGCATCTACTTTGATATAACCACCAAAAGATACTTTATCTTTATCCGATAATTTAATTTCGTAGCCAGCATTTGCAACGCCTGCCATTGCAAGCAATCCGCCTGCAAATAGTAACTTACTACCGATTAACATAACCTTCCCCTAAATATTTTATTATTGTTTAGTGATAACTAATACCAATTAACACTTATTGTTTTACTAACGATGAATATAATAAAGTAATTAAACGGGTATGCTATTCGTACAAACGCCCATAGTAGTTCAGTAGATATACCTAGGTATAAAGTAGGGGTAGAGGAAAATGTGAAAATTTGTCATCATTTACTTGCTCATAAAATAATAATAAAAAAAATAATAGGAATAACACCTTTATGAACCTTCCACTGAAGCTATTATATATTGCTGTCTTTCAGGTGGTTTTAACCTCGACATTGATATTTTTCTTTTTCAGTAGTGAATATAGAGAGTTATCTAGCCAGAGTTTAAACTCTGTTGAGAACTTTCTGTTAGAGCAAAAAAAACGTGAGTTGAAAAATTATACCGCACTTGCAGTTGCGTCGGTGGAACATATGTTTGCTGGCGAAAAAGCCACTGATCAACAAGCACAAACTAACGTGGTAAGCCTACTTAACAATTTGCTCTATAATGGCGATGACGGTTACTTTTTTGTTTATAACAGCGACGGTGTCAATATAGCTCACCCCAAAGAACCCTTTAGAATAGGTAAAAACTGGTGGGATTTAGAAAGTGATAATGGTGAAAAAATAGCACAAATTTTAATTAAAAATGCACAAGCTGGCGGCGGCTTTCATCGTTACAAGTGGTCTAAACCTTCTACCGACACTAAAGTTGATAAAATGAGCTATTCAGTTTTTCTTGATGAATGGCAATGGATGCTCGGTACAGGAGTGTATTTAGACGATGTTAATCAACAAGTCAGCAAGCTCCAGCAAGAAATAGATCAGCATATTAGTAGAACTCAACAAATTGTATTAAGCGTTGCCTTAGGCTCAATTTTTATTTTGTTTGTTGTAGGCTTAATTTTTACTTCACGGCAGAAGCAGCGAAGTGACATAAAAATTAATGAGCTGGGACAAAGAATTATTAGTTTACAAGAAGAAGAGCGTCGTCATATTTCACGAGAATTACACGACGGTATTGTGCAAATGTTAGTATCGATAAAATACTCCATTGAGGCTACAGGCATATTTTTGTCACAATTAAATCAAGAAAAGCCAAAATCGCAACTGGCTGCTGAAAAGAACTTAAGTACCGCTATACAAGAAATTCGCCGTATATCCCACCACCTTCATCCGAGAATATTAGATGAATTAGGCTTATCTGCTGCTATGGATGCTTTATCCACTGAATTTTCAGAATTAACGGGTATTAAAGTGCAAGTCATTACCCCAAAGTTAAAAAGACTGTTACCTGATAATATCAGCACCACCTTGTATCGCGTAGTGCAAGAATCGCTCACCAATATTCAAAAACATGCCAAAGCCAGTAACGTTGTTATTGAATTAGCAATTAATCAAGCTTGGTTAACCTTAACCATATGCGATAATGGCAAAGGTTTTGATACAAGTGCTAATATACAGAACCAAACAAATCTTGATGAGTTTGGTATTGGGCTAAGAAATTTAGCTGAGCGTATTGAATATCACTCAGGAATTTTTAAAGTAACATCAACAGAAAAAGGCACAAGAGTCACTGCAAAAATACCCAAAAATTGCTTTGCAAACTACTTTAACCAAGCGACCAGTGAGACAAATAATGATTAAACCACCCGAAAATCAACAACGAATATCTGTGTTATTAGTTGATGATCATCCTATGGTGCAAGATGGTTTAAGCTCATGCTTATCTTATTACCCTGATATTAATGTTATCGGCTCTGCTGAGGACGGCAAAGACGCACTGCAGAAAGCGCTAGCATTAAAGCCTGACGTTATTTTAATGGATATAAGCATGCCCAACATGAACGGTATTGACGCTACCGAAATAATTACTGAACAATTAACAGAGACTAAAGTGCTTATCTTTAGCATGCTTGACAGTGTAGAATTTGTTAATAATGCTATCCAAGCAGGTGCCGCTGGTTATATTCTAAAAGACACCACGTCAGAAGAGGTTTACTATGCAATTAAAACTGTTGCATCAGGTAGAACCCATTTTAGTAGTTCTATTGCTAAAGCATTAATAGAAAATCCATCAAGAGGAGCGAGAGAGAAATTAACCACACGTGAACAAGTTATATTATCTTACATTGCCCAGGGCCACTCTAGCAAAGAAGTAGCAAAAATTTTGAGTATTAGCTTTCGTACAGTAGAAGCCCATCGCCGGAATATCAAAACAAAATTAAACATTGATACCTTTGCAGGTTTAGTCCGCTATGCGGTTAATCAAGGCTTAATTGAAAGCTAAATTTACTTTATTTAACACTACAAATATTCAACAAATATACCGATAAAGATAATCATACCGACCCAATGATTATGTAAAAAGGCTTGGAAACAATTATTTCGCTCTCTATTAACAATCAATAATTGTTGGTAGCTAAATAAACCTGCACAGATCACTAAACTTAACTGGAACGGCCAACCAAAAGCTAACATGTCGCCCACCGTAAATAACAAGGCCAATACTATTAGCTGTAAAAATCCGATAATGCGCTTATCATGGTCGCCAAATAAAATAGCTGTCGATTTTACGCCTATTTTTAAATCATCTTCTCTATCAACCATGGCGTACATGGTATCGTAAGCAACGGTCCACAATAAATTTGCCGTAAATAAGAGCCAAGCAATAAGCGGAATTTCACCCATTGTTTCAGCAAAGACCATGATCATACCCCAGCTAAAAGCCGCCCCTAATACTACTTGTGGTAACTGGGTATAACGTTTCATAAAGGGGTAAGATGCTGCTAACACTAAAGCAACTACAGATAAATAAATGGTCGGCCAACTCAAGGTTAACACTAAGCCTAAAGCACAACCTATCAGCAAGCCAAACAAGTTAATGGCTTGTGCTTTAGTCATTAAGCCAGATATTAACGGCCTATTTTTAGTCCGCTCAACTTTACCGTCTACTTTTATGTCGGCTATATCATTTATTACACAGCCTGCGCTGCGCATAACAAAAACGCCCAAGCTAAAGACCATGAGTAAATGTAAACTAGGCCAACCATCACTAGCAATCCATAACGCCCAATAAGTTGGCCACAGCAATAAATAAGTACCAATAGGTTTATCCATACGCGTAATTAATTTAATGGCTAACCATTTTTGTTGCAGCTTTTTAAACATGATCAACTCTTGGGATAGTGACTAGACCCTTAATTGCTTGATAGGCAATTGCATCGGGTAGAAAAACTTCGGCAACCATTAAGGGTTTATTTTCTAACATAAAAATAGAACGTCGCCCCCATAGTGTGTGAGTAACATTCAACTGTAAATCACATGCTAATTTACCCACCGAACTGGTTAAATCAAATTCAGCGATTTCAATAATTCTTCGCTCAAGCGATGGATTATTAAATAATACTTGCCCAAGTGACTGCGACCCTAAATTAGCTAATGCTTTTTCCGTACCGGTTAAACTAGACAGTGGCAATAAACTACGGGCAAACACTTGTGGTTTATCATCACAATAAAGCAATACTTCACGCACAAGCACTGGCTCCCCAGTAGGAATATCAGCAACTGCTTCATGTGCTTGGCAGGGTTCAATTTTTTGCCCTAATAACTCAACTCTAAATTGATGACAGTGCGTTGTTAAGCGTGCTGTCAATGAGTCTGGATCAAGTAACCAAGATTGCAAATGTTCAGGCAAAGCACATGCTTCTGAACGATGCCAATGGCTTGGTAAGGTAACAGGGAAAAGTAACTGCAAGTTCATAACGTACTATCGAATATTAATTGGACAAAAAATAAAGGTATATACCCGTTCCACTTGAAGATGCTGGTTTCATGCATCTTCAAGTGGAACGGGTATAGTAACAGGCTTTAATACAGAAAAGCATGTTCACCCTAACTTGTAATAAAAATAATTAAAAATAATTAAAAATTATTCAGGCAAAAATAAAAAATCAGGTTATGATAAAGCCAATGTGTTATAAATTCGTTTTTCTGTCTTTATTCACCTCCCATCACCCTCATTGAGTCTGAATTGAGGATCTCAGGATTAATGCACAAAACTCCGTATAAACAACCTACGGAATAACAAGCTTTCCAGAGTGAGGTGAATAGTTATTTTTTCTTTTGATGATAATAAGTTTCTAATGATCAAATATTTAATAGTTTTATCTTGCTTTCTTACTTCACTACCCACTAAAGCTAGTGATTATGCCTATTTTGGCTTTGAACCCGACATAGTGACAAATTATGTCGCCGTAAAGAAAAAGATGGGTTATGTGCGTCTCACAGTCGAATTGATGGTTGAAAGTGACAACTTAGAAATAGTTCAGCACCATTCTCCATTATTACGTGATGCCATTATTGATATCATTGGTAGACAAGCTGAAGCGAAAGTTAAATCAATTAAAGGCCGCTCTGAAATTCAATTACTTTGTGAAGAGCAAGTAAAAGAGTTACTTACTAAAGAAACCGGTCAGCCTTTGATCAAAAAATTATTATTCACCCAATGGTTAGATAATTAAAATAAAAATTAATCTACACTACCTCTAGCTTGATAGTTTTGCTTATTTCAAGGCAAATTTACGCGTCAATAGCTTGCCTATTGCAAGTGAATTTAACGCAGAAGTCAGTAAAAATAACTGCTAGAGAAACATTTGTTAAGCCCAGCTCAGGTTAACTAGTTACGCGATAATTTAACACTAAACACTGCCATCAAACACCCTGAAATCAAGCCGAGTAAATGTGCGGTATTGGCCATATTTACCGGCAATATATTCACAAAGCCTAATAATAACCAAAACAATAAAAAACCAATAATTGGCTTAGATAAAGACAAACCTTTTTCGGGTGCTAAATAGCCATACCACCAAACAAAACCTACCAGAGCATAGACCACACCTGATAAACCACCAAAATTTGCACCAGAGACAAAAAACTGTCCTAAATTTGAAAAAATAGCTGAAATTAACAATAAGTTAATCAGTGTACCTTTACCTAAAGCTTCTTCAATACTGCCACCTAATTGCCACCACCACATGGTATTGAAGACAACATGTAACCAAGAAAAATGAAAAAAAGCAGGCCCTAATATACGCCAGGGCTCAGCAAGGAAAGCATCAATAGACAGGTTAGAATAGAACTGTAATTGGCTAAAAATTGATTGCGCCCAACCAAGATTACTGCCGATAAAGATCAACCAACACAAGGCAAAGACTAGCAGAGTTACGATACCGGCATGGGCAAGAAAATTTTCTTTAAAGCTAGCTAATAATGTTAGGTCACTATTATTAATTGTAACCGTTTCACCATGTTGCCAAGCCGCTTGTTGATATTTTTTATCAAAAGGTGTTTTGATAAAAACATCAAATTCAGCTTTAGCCTGAGAAATTTTGTCATGTTGGCAATAAACCGTATGACTTTGTTTTGTTTCACTAATCACTTTAGCAACAATACCCAGAGTTGCTAAGTAATTAGCAAAAAGCAGCGCTATATTATGCTGTTCTAGCTGTACTAAAGGTTGTAAATTTTCATTCTCATCCATTAGCGAGAAATATTATCTGGATATTGCAATTGCCATTGAGTAAAGCCACCGTCAAGCGAATAAACCTTGGTGAAATCTTGGCTAACTAAAAACTGCGCGGCTTGCTGACTAGAATGCCCATGATAACAACATACCACTACGGGCGCATCAGGGTCTGCTTCACGTAAAAAGTCAGCTAAGCTCTCGTTAGTAAGATGAAGAGCATCAGTAATGCGGCCGTTAACAAATGATGCGGCATCACGAATATCAACTACCACATGAGTTTTATCGTTAAGCACCTGCGCTAATTCTTCGACTTGCATATGCATAAAACGTTCTTCATTAGATGCGCTATCTTGAGACATTGTTAGTCTACTCCCAATTTAAAATTACTTTTCCTGATTGCCCTGAACGCATGACATCAAAACCTTGTTGAAAATCATCAATATTATAGTGATGAGTAATAATAGGCGATAAATCTAAACCTGATTGAATAAGGCTAGCCATTTTATACCAAGTTTCAAACATTTCACGGCCATAAATACCTTTAATGGTTAAACCTTTAAAAATAACATGACTCCAATCAATCGCCATTTCTTTGCCAGGAATACCTAACATAGCGATTTTACCACCATTATTCATATTGTCTAACATACTTGTAAATGCTATTGGCACACCTGACATTTCTAAACCAACATCAAACCCTTCTGTCATACTTAGTTCAGCCATAACATCAGTTAAATTTTCTTTTGATACATCAACCGCACGAGTTACGCCCATATTTCTTGCTAAATCAAGACGATATTCATTGATATCAGTGATAACAACATGACGAGCACCTACATGCTTAGCTACCGCTGCAGCCATAATACCAATGGGGCCAGCACCCGTAATCAGTACATCTTCACCAACTAAATCAAACGATAAAGCGGTGTGTACGGCATTACCAAAAGGGTCAAAAATAGCAGCCAAATCATCAGAAATTTCATCCGGTAGTTTAAAGGCATTATAAGCAGGAATAACTAAATATTCGGCAAAAGAACCGGCTCTATTTACACCGACACCTACGGTATTACGACACAAGTGCGTTCGGCCACCACGGCAATTTCGACAATGACCACACGTTATATGCCCTTCACCTGACACTCTATCACCTAATGAAAATCCTTTTACTTCCTGACCAATACCAACCACTTCACCAGCATACTCATGACCGACAACCATAGGCACAGGTATGGTTTTTTGCGACCATTCATCCCAGTTATAGATATGTATATCAGTGCCACAAATAGCCGTTTTTTTAATTTTAATGAGAAGATCATTATGACCTACTTTAGGTCGCTCAGTGCGCGTTAACCAAATCCCTGGCTCAGCTTTTAATTTAGATAAAGATTTCATCATATTTCCCTGCGATTTTAGCTAATCACATTCATTTCTTTACCGATACGAATAAAGGCGGCAATAGCTTGGTCAAGTTGTTCTTTAGTATGTGCGGCAGAAATTTGTGTACGAATTCTCGCTTGCCCTTTTGGTACCACAGGAAAAGAAAAACCAATAACATAAATGCCTTCAGACAAAAGCCTATCAGCCATTTCACTCGCTATTTTGGCATCCCCTAACATCACAGGTACAATGGCGTGATTAGCACCAGCACAAGTAAAACCTGCCGCTTCCATATTGTCACGAAAATAAGCAGTATTCTCTTTTAAGATCTTACGTAATTCGCCACCTTCGTCCAGTAATTGCAATACCCGTAAAGAGGCATTAACTATTGACGGTGCTAATGAATTAGAGAATAAATATGGACGCGAGCGTTGACGTAACCATTCAACCACTTCTTTTTTAGCTGACGTATAGCCACCTGATGCACCGCCCATGGCTTTACCTAATGTGCCCGTTAAAATATCTACACGACCCATCACATCACAAAATTCGTGACTACCACGACCTTGCTCACCAACAAAACCAACTGCATGAGAGTCATCAACCATTACCATGGCATTGTATTTATCAGCTAAATCACAAACACCTTTGAGGTTGGCAATAACGCCATCCATTGAAAACACACCGTCTGTGGCGATTAACTTAAAACGCGCACCAGCCTCATCAGCAGCAATCAAACTTTGCTCTAATGCCGCCATATCATTGTTAGCATAACGGAAACGCTTTGCTTTACATAAACGCACACCATCAATGATAGAGGCATGATTTAAAGCATCACTGATAATAGCGTCTTCGCTGGTTAATATAGTTTCAAATAAACCAGCATTAGCGTCAAAACAAGAAGAATATAAAATAGTATCTTCCATGCCTAAAAACTTGCTGATGCCTTGCTCTAACGCTTTGTGAATATCTTGTGTACCACAAATAAAACGAACAGAAGCCATACCAAAACCATGCTCATCTAAGCCTGTTTTTGCTGCCGTAATCAATTCCGGATGATTAGCCAAACCTAAATAGTTATTGGCGCAAAAATTAATGACTTGTTCACCGGTATTTACCGCTATTTTAGCCTGTTGCGCAGTAATGATAATTCGCTCAGCTTTATATAAGCCCTCAGCTTTCACTTGAGTTATTTGTTTTTGGATATTTTGATAAAAGTTTGCTGATTTATTTTCTGACATAAGAGACCCTACTTAAAATCGATTTATGAAAAGTAATACCAATATTAGTAAGTTAGTAATCAAATATTAGTGAGGATAAGTTTTCAAGAACAATACGCTTGATTGAGCAATAGCTGGCGTGTGTGATTGAAAGCAACGACTTTATTGAAATATTTAGTCCATTTAGAATCATCACATATTTATTTGTATTGGTATAATGCATACTATTCTACCCATAAAGTTTAATTAACATAGCCGACATCCGAACACGATTTTGTCAAAAAGTAACTTTTCGTACAATTATTCTTACTAACCGATCAAACTACGATTAAAATTCATTTACTTACATTCAAATCAATCCATTGAGCGATGTCATTAATTAACGATTGTTCGCGAGCAATCAAATGGTAATCATAACGACCGCCTTTGAATATTTGCATTTTCGAGTTTTTTGAGCCATTCCAAGAGAATAATTCTTGTGCTGTTTTATAGCTGTCGGCATGATGCGATGAGGTAATAAAATAACTAGGAATATCAATTAAATTCTTATAACGCTCTTTATCAGCATAAGTCATTTTTGGTGTGATCATAACAATAGAGTTCAGTAATATTTTCTCTGCTAAGGCAACACCATAAGCTGAACTACAGCCGCTTGTAACAATGGCAATACCTTGATTTTTATCAACTTTACTTCGTAAAAATTGATACGCGGCCATCAAATCACCTTGCCAATAAGTGGTTAGCAAGGCCATTTCACTTTGATAACCCACAATATCAGTGGCATTTTGTTTAATTATTTCTCGTGAAAATGCAGGCGAAACACTGCCGCCGTAACCTCGAAGGTCAAGTGCCAGTGTATGTAAGCCTTGTTGAAAAAGACCATTAGCAACCACGTTATAACGACTACGGTCACTTTTGCAGTTATGCAACACAATAACGCCACCCGATCTTTTTTCACCCGTATAATAGTCCGCAGCAAGTAAAAAATCATCATCGGCTCTTGCTTTGAATTTAACTTGCTGGGCATTACTGATAGGAGCAGCTTCTTTTTCATACCCATGTACATTAACTGACAAGAGAAATGCCAACGACACCATTAACACTACCGAAAGTGAGATGAAATATTTTATTTTTTGTAGGCTAAGCATATTCATGAGTATTAATAGGTATTTAATCAAAGTTAGGTATAATCTATCATAAACTAACTATAGAACAATTTATGTTTGCGTTACTAATTTACCGTATAATATTACTACTACTGTTGCCGATTATATTATTGGCATTATTATTTCGCTCGTTCAGTAACTCGCAATACCGCCAACGATTAATTGAACGCTTAGGCTTTATTCCAAAGTCCTATAAAAAACATGGCATTATTGTGCATGCCGCTAGTGTTGGTGAAGTCATTGCGCTAACGCCTCTTATTGAACAGCTATTACAAACTTACCCTGAGCTGCCAATAACATTAACCACCTTTACTCCAACAGGCTCCGCACAAGTCAAAAAACATTTCTCATCACGAGTACAACATAGCTTTTTACCAATAGATATATTCCCCTGCACACAGCTTTTTTTAACACGATTACAACCAAAACTTATGATTTTTATGGAAACAGAGTTATGGCCAAACCTAATTAACCAATGTGCTAAAAAACAGATAAGACTATTATTAGTCAATGGTAGATTGTCTGCTAAATCGGTGGAAAGCTATAAAAAAATACGCCCATTGATTACGCCAACGCTCAATTGCTTTGATAAAATATTATGCCAAAGCCAAGATAATCAAATAAACTTTCTTCGATTAGGCGCGCACAGTGAGCGCTGCCTTGTGTCAGGCAACCTTAAGTTTGATATTAGTATCAATTCAAATATTTTAGACAAACAAGCTCAGTTAACAAAATTATTACCCAAACAAAGACAGCTTTGGTTAGTTGCAAGTACTCACCAAGGAGATGAAGAGATTGCTTTAGTCGCATTCAAACAAATTAAAGCCCTATTCCCAACGCTACTTTTAGTGCTAGTACCTAGACACCCTGAACGTTTTAATTCAGTGGAGAAACTTTGCATTAGTCATGATATGACTGTGGTTAAGCGCAGTAAAAACATCCCTGTAGAATCACAAGACATCTGGTTACTTGATACGTTAGGCGAGCTAATGGCTGCATATTCCTTAGCCGATATCATCACCATGGGAGGCAGTTTTAGCAATATTGGTGGACACAACCCATTAGAACCAGCCTTGTTTAAAAAACCTATTGTGGTTGGTAGTGATATGAGCAATTTTACTGAGGTATTAAAACAGTTACAACAGCTTCAAGGCATAGTGCAACTACCAGAAAATCAAACAAGTAAGGGGCAATCATCTCAACTGGCCAAAATGATAATCAATTTATTACAAGATAAGTCACAAGCAGAGTTATTAGGTAAGCAAGCCCATCAAGTGGTGATGAATAATCAGGGCGCAAGTGAACGCACAATATCACACATACAGGAATTAATGGCATGAATAACTGCCTAAAAATAAAAACCTATCAACTAGGTAAACTCTATTGCCATTACGATAGCAATGAGATTAATTCGTTTGTGCCAGACATGCTCGATGTAAGCTATTGGCAAAAAGAAAACGCGATTACTGGCTCAGCTCAAGGACGTGGTACCACTTGGTTTGTTAAACACTCTGACAAAAACAGCAAACAAGCAAAACACTGGGTATTGCGCCATTACTATCGTGGCGGTTTAATTGGTAAAATAATCAATGACAGTTATTGGTTTACATCACAAGAAAACACCCGAGCCGCACGCGAGTTTACTTTGCTTGACCATATGCAAAAGCTGACACTCCCAGCGCCAAAACCCGTTGCTTTTCGAGTAATCCGTCACGGTTTACTCTATTCAGCCGACTTACTAAGTAGCCGTATTGAACATGCTGAAGACTTAGTCGCACTCTTATCAAAACAAACACTAACGGCAGCTTTGTGGAAAAAAATAGGCGTAACAATTAAACGTTTTCATGATAATAATATTTATCATCATGATTTAAACGCTCATAATATTTTAATAGATAAAGATGATAATGTTTTTTTAATTGATTTTGATCGCGGAGAAATCAGAAATAATAATCAAGCCAATTGGCAACAAGCCAATATGGCAAGATTACAGCGCTCATTTTTAAAAGAGCTGAACAAGCTGCCTATTTTTCATTGGCAACACGATAATTGGCAGCTATTGCTTGAAGGCTATCTTAGCCACTGAAGATGAACTACTTAGACCGGCTGCTATGCTGCGTCTAAAGCATCCTGATAACGTTGTTGATACATATCTCGTGCTTTAAGTAACTCTGGTAAAGCAGTATCTGTTGTATAGGGGCGTAAAATAACTAATATTTTCAATACACCTTGATAGAACACTGAGTCATTAATTTCATTAACAATATTCTGTGTTTGATAAAAGCTCAGCCAAAAGGTGTTAATAAGACGTAAAATACTGACCATATCAGCTAACTCTTCGTCTTCAAATTCTATAATATTTTCAGTACGAAGCGATAGGAGTACTTGACTAACCCGCTCAGCGATGGCGTGCTGTACTTCTACATATTTTTCACGAAGGCTTGGGCTTTTATCAAGTAATACTGGCAAGTTGCTATAAAAGAAGCGAAATTTCATCGTCATTTGAAATACCGCATCCATGTATAAAATAATGGTATCAAGTGGCTTAATTTCACTACTTACTTGTGGAAAGGTGTCAAGCAGTAGATTACCCGCATATTCTTCGTATATAGACAAAATAATGTCTTCTTTATTACGAAAATGATAATACAAATTTCCTGGGCTTATACTCAAATGTGCTGCGATATGATTTGTGGTAACATTTCGCTCTCCTTGCTCATTAAACAATGCAATACTAGCCTGAATTATTTTATCACGGGTCTTCATATTTTTACTTCTTTCCGTTGAGGACTATATCCAAGCAAACTCGACGTGAGAATTCACTTGGATATAATCTAAAAATTAATCAATTATAAGTTTTCTTATCATACTACCAAAATTCATCAAATTTAAAGTGTTTTGAGTAAATACTTTAACATTTAATGAATATTTTTAAATGTCTCTCTTGTCAAAAACTTACATAAGCTATTACAATGGCAATAAGAGTAACAATAGCCCCAGAGGTTAACGCATAACTTATGAGTGTAAGAGCAATTTATCCCGGTACCTTTGATCCTGTCACTAATGGACACTCTGACTTAATACTTCGAGCTAGTCGCCTATTTGGGGAAGTTATTATTGGCGTAGCTTCAAGCCCAAGTAAAAAGCCTCGCTTTTCTCTTGAACAAAGAGTCAATATGATTGAGCAAATCACTTCAGGGTTAGACAATGTCTCTGTCGTTGGTTTTAGTGGTCTGTTAGTAGACTTTGCTAAACACCATCAAGCTAAAGTGTTAATACGTGGTTTACGCGCAGTATCTGATTTTGAATATGAATTTCAATTAGCGAATATGAACCGACGGTTATCACCTGACTTAGAAAGTGTTTTTTTAACGCCTGCTGAAGGTAATTCTTTTATTTCATCAACCTTAGTAAAAGAAGTCTCTTTACATAATGGTGATGTCAGTCAATTTGTTCACCCCATCATTAAAGCTGCACTTGAACAAAATCCAGGCTAATTTTAATTAGTCTTTCTGACAATTAGGGCAATACACTGAACTACGGTTTGATTGCCTAATTTCTAACAGAGTTTCTTTGCAAGTCAAGCAAGCTTGGCCTGCTCGGCCATAAACAAAAAGTGACTGGGCAAAATATCCAGGGCGACCATCGGCTTGAGTAAAATCTTTTAAGGTTGTGCCCCCTTGCGCAATCGCCGCACTTAATACTTGTTTAATAATATCAGTTAATTGATTAAAGCGCCGTTCGCTAATATCCCCAGCTTTTGCTGTTGGTAGTATACCTGCTTGAAACAAAGCTTCATTGGCATAAATATTTCCCACTCCAACCACAATATGGTTATTCATTAAAAAAGTTTTAATGGGTACTTTTCTATTTTTAGCTTTACTAAATAAATGTCCATGCGAGAAATCATCACTTAAGGGCTCAGGGCCTAGTTTACTTAATAAGCCTTGTTCATCTTGATGCTCAGCAAGCCATAGTACTGCGCCAAAACGACGAGGGTCATTCAAACGCAGCGTTGTGCCATTGACAAAAATCAACTCAAAGTGATCATGTTTAGCAACCGGTGTACTTTGCTCAATCACTCGAATAGTACCAGACATGCCTAGATGTAAAAGCAAAGTACCTGTAGAAAAGCGCAATAATAAATACTTAGCTCGACGATCTACGGCTATCACTGCTTGACCAGCAATACTTTGTACTTCCTCAGGAATAGGCCAACGCAATTTAGCATTACGGACAATGACTTGACTCACTGCATTACCGATAACATGAGGACTAATACCTAAGCGACATACTTCTACTTCCGGTAATTCAGGCATAATAATATCTTCTTATTAATTGAGGGCTAGTTGATTGGGAATTAGTTGATGAGCAACGGCTTTAGGTAAAGCTAACCACAACTTATTTTGTAAATTGAAGACTAATAGTTGATCTATAAGAGGATACACCATATAAGCTAATTCATGCTTACTTGTCGCCGTATTGATCAAGACCTTAATACCTCTGAGCCCTTCAACAACAATATCATCGGCTTGCACTAAGCCGCTACTTTGCTGCCATGTTAACATCAGTTGATCTATTTGTTGATTGCTTAAATCTACCAATATGCCTTGGCTGGTCATTTTCCATGCTCTACCAACACGTTCAAATGTTAATTGACGATTATCGGTAAAGTTGATAACTAAGGTTAAAATAACACTGTGCTCAGGCAAAAGCTGTTTATCACTACCGCTCTCTCCTTGTGGAAATAAACGATCATTGGTGGCATTTATGAGTAAAATAATAATCATTACTGAAAAGATAATGACATTATTCCAACCAGTACGGGATAGTTTCATAAGTTAATAGACTTAGCGTAGATAATACCAATACAAATAAATATGTAATCATTCTAAATGGACTAAATACTCCAATAACGTCGTTGCTTTCAATCCCAATAGCGAGCTATTGGGATTGAAAGCGCCTTGTTCTTGAAAATTTATCCTCATTAATATTTGATTACTAACTTACTAGTATTGGTATAATTTAATATTTACAGTATATATCTCTTTATCATACTGAATTTTTGGCAATAAAAAACCCGGTAAATACCGGGTTTTTAATAGAAGTTATAATTAATTACTTAATTTTAGCTTCTTTATACATTACGTGTTTACGTGCTTTTGGATCAAACTTTTTGATTTCCATTTTTTCAGGCATAGTCTTTTTATTCTTATCAGTAGTATAAAAATGACCTGTACCAGCACTAGAAACTAAACGAATTTTATCGCGCATAATAATTCCTTAATTATTTCAAAAGTTAACGCTAGGTTAAACTTTTTCGCCACGGGCACGGATGTCAGTTAATACTGCATCAATACCTTTTTTATCGATAATACGCATTCCTTTCGGAGTTAAACGTAATTTAACGAAACGATTTTCACTCTCAACCCAAAAACGGTGAGATTGAAGGTTAGGTAAAAAACGGCGACGAGTCGCGTTTCTTGCGTGAGAACGGTTGTTTCCAACCATTGGCACTTTGCCTGTTACTTGGCAAATTTTAGACATGTGAGTACTCCAATATTAATTTCAGCTCGAGCTATATGTTCCCCAAGACCGTCGTCCCGGGATCCTGAAAAAGGTGGCATATTATAGAGAAACTGAATTATGAATGCTAGCCCTATCCGTAAAAAGCTAACGAAAAGGTTATCAAATAGTTTTAGTAGTTATTAATCAATGAGTTACAAATATATATGTAATGAAAAAATTATCGCTTAGTTGAGTTCTGGTAGTTTTTTGATACTTTTCTGTTTGAACTGTCAACAAACCGGTGAAAAATTAAGTCGGTTTAGTCAACGTCAGATTCAAATAGCTTCTTAATTTGATCTTCTTGTTCTTTATTAGATAACTCATCAATTAAAATACGAATAATATGAGACTTAGCCAGATCTGTGCCCTCAGATAAGTATTGTAATTGTGCTATGGTATTTTCACTCAAGGTGAATGTTGCTCGCCTAAAAGGCTTACTTTGTGTATCCGTCGCTTTTTTTTGCTCAATAAGACGCTTAGCATCATGTATTGCCTGCTTAAGGTTCATTTTACCATGATTTTCATTACTTACTATTTGTGGCGCGCCTTTAGCATAGTTATCCGCATCAGCAATGAATTCATCAATGGTAAATTGCTCTTTAACATTTTCCTTCGAATTAGGTCCGTCCTTGCTTTTCTTTAGATCAGTTAAACTCATGGGCATTATCCGGTTTCATTGCCATTAGCTCTTCAGCTATAGCTATCATTTCGGCAGCAGCTTTACCATCGGGATCGATTTCAATTACCGATGAACCTTGTTCTTCACTATCATCATAAATATTACGGTTAAACGTCACCGCATTAAGGACATTAATACCATACGAACTACAAACGTCTTTTGCTTCTAAGATTCGACCCGCTTGATTAGGCAATGAAGGGCATTGAGTGATCACAAAAGAAGCCAACATTTTCGGGTTAACCATCTTACAGGTACTGAGCATATCTTCCATATGAGGTACTGTTTTTAGATCTCGTCGTTTAGGCCTTAATGGAATAATTACATGCTCTGCTACCGACATTGCCGCACGTAAAGCTAAATTATCTTGCCCACCACAGTCAACAATTACATAATCGTAATGTTGGGCTAAACTAATCAAATCATTCCGAATTTTACCATATAACTGAATGCAATTTATCGGAGGAAGAGATGGATCACTATTGCGGGCCTGTATCCAATCTGATGTGGTACGTTGGGGATCACAATCAACCATTAAGACTATCGATTTTTTATTGCGCGCGAAATATACCGCCAAATTTTGCGCCAAGCAGCTTTTACCACTACCACCTTTTTCGCCACCCACTAATATCATCATATATTTTTCTTCCTAAATTCTACCTAGCGCTTGATTAAAGACAAAAAACTAGGCCAAGTGCTAATTATAGTCCAATTTTAACAAAAGCTCTTCATTACCATTTTTTGTACAAATGTTAAGTCTCTTTATCAAGAATTAAGGCTATTTCAAACCAACCCGTATCTTGCTTGATACAACGTAATACTCTGCCATATAACTTTTGATTATTTTCGGACGCTGATTTAAAAAGTACTGTAACTGCGGTTTGTTCTAATAAAGCGACATCACAGTCAAGCCTCAAACCACCACGAGCGAAATCTAAACAGGCAATTTTTTTGCTTTTTTCTTGGCCATTCTCATCCTGCCACATAATATCTACTAACTCTTTTTCCATATCCAAACGAAATGAATTGCGGCGTTCCGACTCATCAAAATTACTATCAGTCATAAGAGGATCCTTTTATTGATGCTCGCTCTATTTGAAGATGCACCTTCAAATAGAGCGGGTATATATTTAGATATTTATTACTTATAAAAATAACTGGCATTGAACAATTTATCAACTTAAATCACTAATCGCATTAACATATTCAAAACATTTCGCCATTTTCTGCAAAGGAATAACACTGAGGCCCAGCAATTATCATATGATCTAACACCCGAACATCGATGAGTTGTAATGCTTGCTCTAATTTGCGCGTTATTTGTTTATCGGCAATACTTGCTTCTGCTACGCCAGAGGGATGATTATGTGCGAGAATAACAGCTGCGGCATAATGTTTTAAGGCATGTTCTACTACAATTCGAGGGTATACTGCCGCCGCATTGAGCGTACCAAAAAATAACCGTTCAAATTTTAACACTTGATGTTGATTATCTAAAAAAAGCACGGCAAATACCTCTCTAGTTTCATGGCGTAGTTCGCTAATCAAATAATCTCGTGTCGCTTGCGATGAAGTGAGCTCGCTGCCTTGTTGAACTAATTGTTCAGCCAAGTAACGTTTTGACATTTCTAAACAGGCTTGAAGTTGAACATATTTAGCGCTACCTAAACCATGTTGTTGACAAAACTCTTCTTTATTCGCGCGAAAAACATTCGCTAAACTGCCAAAGTTCTGTAATAAATTTCTTGATAAATCCACGACATTACAACCCTTCACCCCTGTTCTTAAAAAAATAGCCAGTAGCTCAGCATCACTTAAACTTATTGCCCCCAGTTTGAGTAGCTTCTCTCGCGGACGCTCTTCACTTGGCCAGTTTTTTAGGGTTTGAGCTTTAAACTCATTGCTTCTCAAAGTGTCAGATTTACACATACACGGCTTCCTTGCTGTTTATACCCAAGCCACTTGAAGATGTGTGTTTCAGGACGCTTGAGCGATTCATGAGCAAGGCGCCTCCTTTTATTAAGGGTTATTCCCTTAAAAAAGGAGGCAACGAAGAACATGGTTTGCTCAGACGTCACCGCTGGGCTGGTTTAGAAACGCTTTATGCTGCGTTATTGATTTCGACAATAGAATAACTATTCACTTCAATCAATGCCTTGCCTAAAGACGTTTCTAATTCCAGCTGAAACCTGCATCTTCAGGTAACTTGGGTATATATTAATGAATATTTTTTAACTCTTTTTTCAAAATTAAGCGAATAAATGCTATCGTATTACCAATATTTATAAGTTTAAGATTAGCAGATTATGCAAATTCTTCAGGACAAAAAAATTGTTCTTGGCATAAGTGGTGGTATAGCCGCTTACAAAATTCCAGAATTAGTACGTCGATTAAAAGATCAAGGTGCTGATGTTCGAGTCGTCATGACCGAAGGCGCTAAGGCATTTATCACGCCCCTAACCTTACAAGCAGTATCTGGCAATGGTGTTGCCGATAGCTTACTAGACACTCAAGCAGAACTTGCTATGGGACATATTGAGCTAGCAAAATGGGCCGATTTAGTTATTATTGCCCCTGCAACTGCAGATATAATCGCCCGTATTACTGCAGGATTAGCAAACGACTTACTTACCACCTTGTGTTTAGCAACAAGTGCTCCTATTGCTCTTGCACCTGCGATGAATCAACAAATGTGGCATGCTATTGCAACACAAGCCAATGTTGCCACACTGAATGAACGTGGTTACCGTATTTGGGGACCAGGTAGCGGCGAACAAGCTTGTGGTGATATTGGTTTAGGACGCATGCTGGACGTTAATGAGTTGGTAAACTTAAGTAGCGATTTCTTTGCAGAAAAATATTTACAGGGTCAACACTGGGTTATTACCGCAGGGCCGACTCGCGAAGCAATTGATCCCGTGCGCTATATTTCAAATCATAGCTCAGGTAAAATGGGATATGCAATTGCTCACGCAGCTTTACGAGCTGGTGCAAAAGTGACGTTAATTTCAGGCCCAGTTGCTATCAGCCCGCCTATTGGCTGCCAATTAATCCCGATTATTAGCGCGAAAGAAATGCATCAGCAAGCACTAAAAAGTGCTAAAGAATGTACTACTTTTATTGCTTGTGCGGCGGTAGCGGATTATCGCGTGGCGAAAATTGCTGAACAAAAAATCAAGAAAACCAATGATGCCATGCAACTTGAGTTAGTCAAAAATCATGATATTGTTGCCGATGTCGCCAGTTTAACCAATAAACCATTTATTGTAGGCTTTGCTGCTGAAACACAAAATGTTGAACATTATGCGCGTGGCAAATTAATGCGTAAGAATCTTGATTTAATTGCCGCCAATGACGTGGCAAAATCAGGGCAAGGTTTTAACAGTGATAATAACGCGTTAACCTTATTTAGTGCGATTGATAAAACTGAAATACCTTTGGCTAATAAGCAAATTATCGCCAAGCAGTTAGTATCACTGATTAATCAACATTATTTAGCGAAACAAAGCTAAAACTAACTAAACAATAAAAATATATAATAGAGAACATCTTACTATGCCCGTTAGTCCCAAAAGCACACAAAAACCTGCACAAAAGATTAATCGCAAACAACAAATTTTAGAGTGCTTAGCCCTGATGTTGGAATCAAACCCTGGCCAACGAATCACTACAGCTAAATTAGCAACAAAAGTCGGCGTATCAGAAGCCGCATTATATCGTCACTTCCCGTCTAAAGCGCGTATGTTTGAAGGCTTAATTGACTTCATTGAAGAGTCAATTTTTTCTCGTATCAACTTAATTTTGTCCGACCATAAAGAAACCCTAGTGCGCTGCCACCATGTTTTACATGTGCTACTAATTTTTGCTGAGCGTAATCCAGGTATGTGTCGTATTTTATCAGGTGATGCGTTAATGGGTGAAAATGAACGTTTACGTAATAGGGTACATCAGCTTTTTGAAAAGCTTGAATCACAATTTAAGCAAGTATTACGTGAACGAAAACTACGTGAAGGCAAAACTTTTAGTATCAGCGAACAAGCTCTTGCTAATATTCTAGTATCCTTTGCTGAAGGAAAAATTTGTCAATATGTTCGTTCTGGCTTTGATAAAAAGCCCAGTAGCGATTTTAATGAACAATGGCAATTTTTAATGGCAAGTAAATAATCCTTAAGCCCTTCTACAAACTCCAGGCAAGCGACGGATCATCCTCAGACAGTCTCTGAATGATCCGAATTGACCAATAGCAGAGACTTCTATTCAGGAACACACATGAGCACATTATCACAACTTAAACCGGCTAACCTGTGGCAACTATTTGAAAAAATTTGCAGCATCCCTCACCCATCAAAGCATGAACAACATATATCTCTTTGGATTCAATCTTGGGCAAAAGGGCTTGGTTTATCGGTCAAAGAAGATGCTGTTGGCAACTTATTTATTAAAAAGCCAGCAACTCAAGGCATGGAAGATCGTCAAGGCATTATTTTACAAGCGCATATGGACATGGTTCCGCAAAAAAATAATGATACTGAACACAACTTTTTAACCGATCCAATCAAGCCTTATATCATTAATGAAAGCGATGGCGATTGGGTAACGGCTGAAGGCACTACTTTAGGTGCAGACAACGGTGTTGGTTTAGCCTCGGCTTTAGCAGTATTAGCCAGTAATGACATCTCTCATGGTCCCATTGAAGTGTTAGTCACAATTGATGAAGAAGCCGGAATGAGTGGTGCGTTTGGCTTAGAGTCAGGCTGGCTAGACGGTGATATCTTAATTAATACCGACTCAGAACAAGAAGGTGAAATTTATATGGGCTGTGCCGGTGGCATTGATGCCTCTGCTACTTTCTCACTATTATTTGAAGACGTACCAAATGATTATCAAGCTTTTAACCTGTCTATCTCAGGACTAAAGGGTGGTCATTCCGGTGTTGATATTCACACAGGTCGTGCCAATGCTAACAAATTATTAGTACGTTTTTTGCTTGATGCCAGTAATCAATTTGATATTCGTTTAACCGAACTTAACGGGGGTAGCCTGCGTAACGCTATTCCGCGCGAAGCAAACGCAAGTTTTGTGGTCGCGAAAGACCAAGTTGTGTCATTAAAAGCGGAATTATCACTATACATATCAACTATCCAAACTAATTTAAGCGCCATTGAAACTGATATTGATATGTTATTAATTTCGCCAGAAGACTTTGAACAATGCTGGAATGGAATAACGCAAAGTAATATTTTACGTGCGCTAAATGCTTGCCCTAATGGGGTTATTCGCATGAGTGATGATATTGAAGGTATCGTAGAAAGCTCATTAAATCTTGGCGTCATTCACACCCGTGGCAAAAAACTCAACGCCTTAGTACTTATTCGTAGCTTACATGATGATGGCCGCTTAGAAACACAACGCACAGTACAATCTGTATTTGAATTAGCTGACGCTGATGTACAATTTACTGGCGCTTACCCCGGTTGGAAACCTAAAACTGACTCAGCCATTATGCAAGTGGTACGTGATACCTACCAAGAAATATTTGGTAAAATACCTGCGGTCATGGTGATTCACGCAGGCTTAGAATGTGGCTTATTCAAAACCGCTTATCCACACTGGGATATGGTTTCAATTGGACCAACAATTAAGTTTCCTCATTCACCCGATGAAAAAATAGAAATTGCTACAGTAGCGCAATATTGGCAGTTACTGATTGCGGTATTAGCCAAAGCCCCAAAAAAGTAACGATGCTAGCAGGGTGATTGCTGATTATAGTAATCACTTTACTTTAACTCCCTTCCATCCTGCACTATTTCTGTGATCAACCCACACGATAACAAGAATGATTATCATTAAGCTTGACAGCACTAGCGCTTTTTATTACGCTCGTATGCCTGTATTCTTCATGTTCTCAATATATCCATCTGCAAGGGTATAAAGTAGGTTTTATGTCAGCAAGCACAAATAAAATAATTACCCTCATTTTTATCACCACGGCCTTATTCTTTACTATTTTTACCAGCCGAATTGCCACCGCAACAGAAGAGGTTAATGTTTATTCTTATCGTCAACCTTTCTTGGTAAAGCCTCTTTTTGATAAATTTACTGAGAATACTGGCATCAAAGTAAATGTTGTTTTTGCTAAAAAAGGCATGTCAGAACGCTTAGCAAGAGAAGGCGAATATAGCCCGGCCGATGTTTTACTGACAACTGACATTAGCCGCTTAATAGAACTACATGAGCGCAACCTGTTGCAAGTAAATAATTCAGCAGTGCTAACAAAAGTTATTCCAAGCCAATATCGTTCAACCGACAATACTTGGTTTGCATTAACCACTCGTGTACGCAATATTTATTCCGCTAAGCGTTTAGGTACCGTAAATATTAATTATGAAGATCTAGCGGACAAACAATACCAAGGTCGAATTTGTACCCGTAGTGGTAAACATGCTTACAACGTTGCTTTAGTCGCATCAATGATAGCAGAGCACGGCGAGGTAGAAACATTAGTGTGGTTGAATAAGTTCAAAGCTAACTTAGCGCGTAAACCGCAAGGCAATGATAGAGGCCAAGTGCAAGCAATTCACCAAAACCTTTGTGACATTGCGTTAGGTAACAGTTACTACTTTGGTAAAATGTTAGCAAATGAAAAGCAAAAGGTTTGGGCTGATGCGGTAAATATTAACTTTCCGAACCAATCAAATCGCGGTGCACATGTAAATATTTCAGGCATGGGGCTAGCAAAGTACTCACCTAATGCCAAGAATGCTAAAGCATTAATGGACTTTTTAGTGTCGAAACTTGCTCAGCAGCTTTATGCTCAAACCAATATGGAATACCCTGTTCGCACAGACGTTACCGCATCAGCTTTAGTTGCATCTTGGGGTGAATTTAAAGCCGATAAGCTTTCTTTAGAAATGATTGCTAAAAACAGGCTATTGGCATTAAAGTTAATTGATAAAGCACGCTTTGATCTATAACCTTTCTGTAAATCATTATTGTATTTATTCAGCTTAAAAACATTTACCACAGAGATCACCAAGGTGCTACGCACTACACCGAGCATAACAAAGCCGCGGTGTAGGCTCAAAGAATCCTTTGTAGAGCATCCCGGCTCGGTGGTGAACAATTACTTATTATTTAACTATTATCTAGATATTATTTTGTGATCACAAAACTCCAAAATAGACGTTGGCGAAACACTTGTTACCTTATGGTATTAACACTAATATTTCCTTTATTAGTGTTAATAATTGAAGGAATTAGCGCCTCAACAGACTTATTTTCCTACCTATGGCAAACGGTATTACCCGACTATATTAGCAACACCTTAATCTTAGGTGTTTTTGTCGTGATATTAGCTATTTTGTTTGGGGTTATTTCAGCGGCATTAATAGTTCATAGCAATATTGCCGGTAAAGCAGCTTTACGTTGGCTGTTGATGTTACCACTGGCAATGCCCGCTTATTTAGTTGCTTACCTTTATACCGACTTGTTTGATTATGCAGGCCCCGTACAGCGCACCTTAAGGCTTTGGTTTAACTGGCAAAGCCCTAATGATTATTGGTTTTTTGATATTAGAACCTTAGGTGGAGCGAGCATCATCATTGCTTTAGTGCTTTTTCCTTATGTATATATGTTGGCAAAAACAGCCTTTGAACTTCAAGATCAAAACCTATTAAAAGCAAGTCGACTATTAGGTTTATCCGCCAAACAAAGTTTTTTCAAAGTAGCACTGCCGTTAGCACGCCCAGCAATTGCCGTTGCAGCAAGCCTAGTACTAATGGAAACCCTTGCTGATTTCGCTACCGTACAATATTTTGCCGTAAATACCCTTACTACTGCCATTTATGATACTTGGTTAGGCTACAGTGATTTAGCCACCGCGAATGCACTAGCAAGTGTGCTAATGTTTTTTATTTTACTTACCGTAGTTACAGAGCAGCGCGCCCGAGCAGGACAAGCTCACCAATCAAATCGCGTTAACAAAACACAACAAATTATAGTGCTGTCAAATATTGCCCAAATATTTGCCAGTGGCTTTTGCTGGCTATTAGCGATTGCAGGTTTTATTTTACCCTTTACATTATTATTATTAATGGCGTGGGAATACAGCACCCTTGAGCAGTTTTTTGCTTTAATACCATCGGCAACTAACAGCATTACCCTTGCTTTTTGGGCGGCTGGTTTATCTGTAGTATTTGCCTTGATTTTCACTTTATTTAAGCGTTTAGGAACAGATAAACGGCGCTATCTGCCACTACAAATATCTAGTTTTGGCTACGCCATTCCCGGCACCGTATTAGCCATGGCAATGATGTCAACCTTGGCACCTATTGACTATATGATAAATGATCTTGCCAAATTTTTAGGCTTTTCTCCACCTGGATTAATTCTCTCAGGTTCAATTTTTGCCGTTATTTTTGCTTATATAGTGCGTTTTGCTGCCATTGCCAATGGCACCATAGATAGCGGTATTAAACAAATTCCGCGCTCTATCGATTTTGCCCCTGCAAGTTTAGGTGCCAACTTACCAATAATGCTAACAAAAATTCATTTGCCATTATTAAAGCCCTCTATTTGGGTAGCATGGCTGTTAGTCTTTATTGAAGCAATGAAAGAACTGCCTGCGGTGCTATTATTAAGGCCTTTTAATTTTGAAACCCTGAGCACACAAATATACCAACTTATTTCTGATGAAATGTTAGAGCAAGGAGCTTTAGGCGCTATTTTTATTGTGCTGCTCGGTTTATTGCCCATCATTTGGTTAAACAGAGATAAGAACAATACTAGCCAATAAATTAAGTTAGGAATAAACGTGACCAATATACTCAACATCAATGATCTTACTGTTAATTTACAAGGTAAAACTATTTTATCTGACGTTCAGTTAACGCTATCAGAAGGAGACATTCTTGGTTTAGTTGGGCCAAGCGGTTGCGGAAAAACCACGCTTTTAAATACTATTGCCGGCTTTATAGAGCAAGAGCAAGGCCAAATTGTAATTGCTAATATACTCACCATTACCCCTGAAAATATAATCGCTCCACAACACCGAAATGTCGGAATGATATTTCAAGATTATGCCCTTTTTCCACACTTAACCGTTGAACAAAATATTTGTTTTGGCATTGATAAGTTAGTAAAAGCAGAACAACAATCAAGGCTAAATAAGTTGGTTAAATTACTTGAATTAACCAACCTAGAACAACGCTTTCCTCATCAATTATCTGGTGGACAACAGCAGCGCGTTGCCATTGCCAGAGCACTAGCACCACAGCCCAAGTTATTATTACTTGATGAGCCCTTTTCAAATATTGATGCTAGGTTGCGCAATGAATTAATGCGGTCCATGCGACATTTATTAAAATCTCTCAATATTACCGCTATTTTTGTTACCCATAACAAAGATGAAGTATTTACCTTTGCCGATAAAATTTCAGTCATGCATCAAGGAAGTATTTTACAAACAGGAACCCCTGCTAGTGTTTGCCAACAACCAATAAATTGGCAGGTTGCCGACTTTTTACAGTTAGGTAGTTGGATTCCCCTTAAAGTGCAATCATCAAGGGTATATCAAACGGCTTTAGGAGAAATGCCATTCCTTGAAACTATGCTTGAAAAGAGGGAAAACAACGCTCAAGAAAACCAAATCCAACAATTACTATTGAAACCCCATTATATTGAAGTGTGTCCAACATCTGCCGCTAATGTTCAGATTGATCATATCGCAATGACTGAGCAGGGCTATCATTATCTATGCTCTAGCTTAACGCCTAACACTGAATTTTCCTTTGAGCAGCTAAGTTACTATAGCAACGAACTCTATTCATTGGGTCAGCAAATGGCTTTGATCGTTAAAACACATAATTTTGTTATTTTTAATAAACCTGCTCATGTTAATTCCTAGCAACTTAGTAAATTCAACCCCTTCAAGATAGTTCCGATAAAACCTTTTGACCTAGTAACATAAAATTTTAAATAAACATTGCAAAGCCAAATAGGAATCATTATCATTCGCGTGCTTTGTGATAATACCAATCTAAACAGTTAGTCATTTAGCATCTAATTTACACGTACTTTGTATACTTTTACTCCCCCAAAATAAGGTTTACCTACTGTAATGAACTGTGTCATCAAATTTAGAACCTCCCTATATACTAGCTTGCTGTGCGCACTTTTAACTCTCTCTATCAATGCTCAAGAGAATAACACTGCAATTAAAAATACAGGTACAGAAAATATCGCTACTCAGAATAAAGAAAATATCGAAAAAATTGAAGTGTATGGCGTTCGGAGTCGATTAAGTAGCTCTGGCGCACTAAAAGATAATATTGCCAAAACAGAATTATTAACCGATGAATTTATTGAAAATATCCAAGCAGCGAGCTTAGCTGACGCTATCCAAAATGCTATTGGTATTAGGGTTTCTAACGAGTGTTCAATGTGCGGTGCCAAACGAGTAATGATCAATGGCATGAAAGGTGAACATACCAATGTGTTAATTGACGGCATTCCTATGCACACCATGATCTCTGGTTTTTACGGTATGGACTCAGTAGCAGCAACAGGCATAGGCTCAATTGAAATTGCTCGTGGTGCTGGCGCTTCACTAACAGCGCCAGAAGCAATTGGCGGCACAGTAAACATGGTCACAAAAGATGCGACTGAAGACGAAGTGCAAATAGACTTATCTGCGGGAGAATTAGGCTACAGAAAAGCCTCAATTATGGCGACAGGCATCAGCGATGACAACAATAGCCACCTAACGTTAGTAGGCCAGTATGATAATCGTGAGCAATTTGACGGTGATAACAATGGCGTTAGTGAAAATCCGCAGTTAACCAACTCCTCCATAACCATATATTTTTCTCAAGATTTTAGTTACACCGACAACTTACGTATTCGATACAATCAAAGTAATTCAGAAGTATTTGGTGGCCCAGTTTTAGGTGACACGGCTTATAGCATAGCGGATGCTCTATCAAGCGTTGCTTACGGAGATTCGGCACAATTATTTACTGATGACGACGTTCGTAACCGTTACATAGGCTTACCTTGGGAAACTACAGAATGGGTAAAAACGACCCGAGAAGAATTTTCTACCAGTTGGCTACACGAAGTTAACAGTGATTTTAATGTTACCACTAGCTTTGCCTACATAGATCATCTACAGGACTCCTTTTATGAAGGTGTCGACTACCGCGCTGATGACACTATGTTTTACGCAAGCATTCGTGCCAATTACTACATCAATGATAATCATTTAATTACTTTTGGCAGTGACTTGCGCAATGAAGAAATGCGCTCTAGCTCACGCGCTTTATCACTGTTAGATAATTACGTTGAAGACAGTTTTGATTACGTTACCAAAGGCCTCTTTATTCAAGATACTTGGACACCTCATGAAGATTTTGAACTTGCTGCAGCATTACGTATTGATAATATCCAAGCAGACTTTGTTGATGTATCTAAACCGGGAACAGAAATTGACAAAACACTGTTTTCACCTCGTGTCGATATGCGCTACATACATACCGAACAAGTCACGTCTCGCCTATCATTTGGTCAAGGTTATCGCGCCCCGCTATCTTTCTTTGAAAGTGACCACGGCATACTCGATGCTGGCAAAGGCTATATCGTCGCAGTAGACAGGCCTGAGCGTTCCAATAGCGCCACCTACTCAGTCAATTTTGATGGCGAGAAACTAAGTTCAACCTTTTCTGTTGCCTACACCGCAGTTGATCACTTGGCCTCGCTTGAGCATAACGAAGCAGGCACGCCCATTCTTACCCAGTTAGATGAAACCGCTTCAGTTACCGCGATTGATCTAGCCATCAACTACCAAATGTTTGAAGAATTAGCCTTATCTGCCATTATCGAACAATACCGCTATGATGAAACATTCAGAGAATCTTTTGCCATCGCACCTGCTGAAGAGCGCATTACCTTAAGTTCAGATTGGGATTATCAAGGTTGGGACGTTATCGCTTCGGCAACTTGGGTGGGCAGTGGAGATCTTACCGATTATGGTTATGAAGGTTATAACCGCAACGACGGTACAGAAAAAAAATCTACCAAGGCAAAATCATACGTTACCGTTGACCTCAAAGTAATCAAGGAATTAAACAAAGAATTAAAGGTCTATATCGGTGCCACTAACTTGTTTAATTATAGCCAAGCTGACGACATGGACAGTCCACTAATGTTCCATGAAGATGGCAGTTATGATGTTGTTTACATTTACGGGCCATTACGAGGTAGAACCGCTTACGCTGGGCTTCGCTATGAGTTCTAGCCTAATAAGAATAGGACTAGTATTTTTCTTGTCGGCGTTTGCTTTTTTAGCAAGCGCCGAAAGCATTTATCAACAATCTATGTTGAGACTAAATGCCCAAAACAATTCGGCGTCACAAATAGAAACATTAGCCAATTATCAAGGCGAGCCCCTTCTAACCGCTTTTTTTATGCCCAACTGCCGTTGGTGTCAACGACAACATAAAGTATTAAAAACAATCCAGCATACTTGCCCAACAATACAAACCGTGATGTTGGGTGTGCAAGGGAGTAAACAAAAGTTACGTCATGAACTTAAGCGTGAAAAAAACACGTTCCCAGCCTTCCTAGCCAACAAAAACATAATACAAGCAGTTGGCGCACAAAGCCCTGTTCCTATGATGTTACTGTTTAATAGCCAAGGAACACTCGTTTTTAAAACGGTAGGCTACACCTCAGAAGAAAAATTAACTGCGCTACTAACAAAGCACAACATAAAAGTTTGTCATACATAGCATGTTGATAAAATAAAGGAATAAACATGAACAACTTCTCGGCAACATCATTATATAGTTTTTGCATCAATAGCGGCAAAGCCTTACTACTTACTTTGCTGCTCGCAGCATGTGGCGGTGGCGGCGGAGAGGCCCCGGCAAACAGTAAATTCAATCCTAACCTATCATTTAATACCAGTTATGAAGTAGATGAAGGGGAAATTATTAACATTACTTTTAGCCTAGACAAATCAACTTTACATGATGTTAGTTTCGATTATCAAACAGTTAATGGCAGTGCTACCGATAATATTAATTTTACTGCTAAGAATGGCTCTATCGTTATTCAGTCAGGGCAAAAAAGTGCGAGTCTTTCCCTAGCCACTATAGATAATTCAAAATCACAAGGACAGGCAGAGTTTCAACTTAAATTAAATGATGTTATAGGTGCCAATGTCAATAATGAGATTATCAATATTACTATTCTCGATGATGAATCTGAACCAAGTTTTTTAGGTTTTAATAGCCCAAAAACAATCGCTTCATATCAAGCAGGTCAGCTTACTATTGAAGTGACTAAGCCTCAAATAAGTAATGACAGCTTAACTGTATTCTTCTCACTTTCAGGGACTGCAACACAAGGGTTTGACTATCACATTAACTCTGATATCGACAACACGGCAAACAGTATTACTTTTGCACCCGAAGAAACTAAAACCAATATAAACTTTACAATTATTGATAATGGCTTGCCTCGAAGTGGTAGTGTTATTCATATAGAGTTAGATGCCGCCAGTGGCTTTGAATTAAGTGACAACAATGTCCACGATATTATTTTAGCTGGAGCCTTAGCACTCAATGATACCGGCGCACTGACGGGTGATGACGCTAACCATGGTAGAGATATCAACACAGCTTTAAATAAAAATCATGATGGGGCTTCAGGCTTTTCCTTTACTAAAATAAACTATCAAGGAAATAAACTGGCAGATGAGGCACTAAGCTTTTCTTGCATAACAGACAACGTCACTGGCTTAGTTTATGAAGCAAAACAATACGCACCAAACAAAAATACCCTATATAACGCTAGGCTAAGTGACGCTGAACTGGATCTATTAATCAATCAAGCCAATAAATCTATCGCTCAAGTCAGTTATCAAGATGTTTATAATGCCTTTTCAGCAATTGATGGCTCAAAAGAAGATTTTGAGGCAATTACCGGTAGAAAGTTTGATACCCTGCTAGAGAGTGAAAAAACTGAACAGGCTTTCATCAAAGTAACTGACCTGACCAAATCTGAACTGACATTCTTTTTGACCGATAGCGCTCGCGTTGCCGGCAACACCCTAACTTACCCATTTAATTTTGATCTAGAAATTCAGCATAGCAACTGGCGTAGTGCAGATCATGAATATTATTGGCTTAATGAAGACACAAACACTAACGGTGGCCGCAGTGGCTCACTGGGAGAATTATCTGACACTAAGCTACCCATATCTCATTTATGCGCCTTTCCACATGAAGATATGAGTAGTTATGTAAGTGAGATTGAAGGCTGTAATAGCCGAGATTACCTTGAAGTAATGAATAATTTAGCCGTCTGTGGTTATACCGATTGGCGCCTACCTAAAATAGAAGAGTTACGTTCATTGGTGAATTATCAATTAAATGCTGATCGTTGGGATGCTCAATTTTTACCTAACACCAATAGCCAAGGAAATTATATTAGCGCTACACCAAGTGTTAGTAATGACGCATCAGTTTGGTGTGTAGGTAGCTCTTCTGGTGAAGTGAAATTATGCCATAAACAAGTGCCTAACTATATTCGCGCCGTTCGAGGAAATACAAATGAATAAAGTAATTTCTATAATAAGCTCATTGACTTTATTTACCATAAGTCAGGTTATTCAAGCCCAAGAGTGCAATTCAACAAGCATGATCAGCAGTAACAGCACGACTCAATTTGTAATCAACTCTCAACTGGGAACCGTTATTGATGCGCGTACCGGGTTAGAATGGTCATTATGTAGTACAGGTCAACTATGGCAAAATGGCAATTGCACTGGCTCACCTACACACTTTGCTAATTTTGACGAGGCACTCGATAGTGTTAATGGGAATTCACTTGGTGTAGATTTTCGTTTACCAAATATTAAAGAGTTAGGCTCAATAATAGAACGTAGTTGTACGTCACCAGCGATAGATTTAACAATTTTTAATAGTACCCTTAATGCTATTTATTACTCATCAACCCCAGACATTCAAGGGAACTTGCACTTTTCACCCACATTGGGCGTTAAAATAATAGACTTCACCAATGGTACGGAGTTTGTACCAGACGTCAGTAAATATCGTTATGTCAGGTTAGTGCGAAGTATTAATAATCGAGAAAAAGTAGCAAGCCGCTAATTTATCAGCAAAAGTTTCAATACCACCTACACTTATTGTTAATGCAATTAAAAAAGGTGGTATTTATGTCAATCTTATTTCTAAAGAAAGCAATAAAGTTCTATGCTAATTGCGCCTTATCAATTGGGCTATTTATGACCAGCAGCACAGTGATAGCACTCGCCATTACAGCTTATATTATTCACGCTTCAATAAAAGTCTGACATCTCCAATTAACACTATATAGCCACTAGTTTTGACAAAAACCCTAAAAAACCTTGATTTAAAGCAAACGATAACCATTATCATTTGCATTTGATTTGGCGTACTGTATAATTTCAGCACATTATTTTGGCAATAACGTCAAATAACAAAGCCAAAAGCTGTTTTCATGATGAACCAAAAATTTACCTGTGCCTTGTTGGTCTTACCAATACTTGCAATAGTGACTCTGCTTTCCCCTGCCTCACTACAAGCACAAGAAACAGACTCTACAGCCCCAGCCTTAAATAGCTTAGAAGAGAAACTTAATAAAGTTAGTCAATATTATCAAGATATTGAGAACAAGCTTAACAATCGTCCAGTAAGAAGAGCTGATAAATATATCCAAGCAAACGCCAAACGCGATCCCTTTTCTTACACGGACCAAATGTATCGTAATCAGCAAAAACAAAATACCCCGCAAACAGGCAACAACTTAACATCCAATGCTATGTTGTTAGCTGCTACAACCGCTTTTACCGCTGATGGCTTACCTATTATGAAGTATAGGGGCTATGCCGAATCTCCATCAGGTGAAGTCATCGGTATTTTAGAAATTCTCGGTATGGGTGTTTACACAGTACGAGTGGGTGATCAAATTGGCTTACATGACATTGTAAAAGAGCTAGTGCTTATTGTAGAAGGCTTAAATCGAAACAATATAATTATCAAAACAGGTAAGCTTGGTAAAAAGCTAGTGGTTCAATAATGTTAACAAATCAACCTTACTTCAAAGCGTTTTTTGCTGCTTTATTATGTCTGGCAATAACCACTGCACAAGCTAAAGAAAAACAGCAAAAAATTCCCTTTATAGAATTTAAGCAAACCAAAGTCCAAGACGCGGTTGGTTTATTAGCTGATATTGCTGATATCAATATTGCCACTACACTGGAGGCTAGCCAGCAAGTCGTTACTTTTCGCATGAAAAATACCAGCCCAAAAGGCATTATTGATACTATGGCCAGGGTTTCAGGGCTCTGGTATCGTTATATGCGCACAACCGACAGCTATTTGTTAATGACCGCCGAGCAATACCAAAGTGATATTGTCGTCTTTCGTGATGACTTAGTAAAAACATTCGAGCTACGCCATCAAAATGTAGAAGCAGCCGCAAAAACAATTCGTAACCTTTACGGCGAACGGGTTATTCTCACCTTAGAATATAAAAATGATGATTTTATTGGCTTACCATTTGAAGATGTTGAAGATGCCATTGTCTCCAATGTATCGAGTGACAGTGGCAGCAGTAATAGCGGTAGCAATAATAGAAATAACAGTAACAACAATAGAAGTTCATCTTCCAACCGAAACAGTAACCAAAATAGTAACCAACAAAATGGGCAAAACAGTAATCAACAAAATACTAGTAGAGGTGAAGATGGCTCAGTGACTGGCGAGCAGCTTGCTACCTTGGGTAATTTTGCCCAAGACCGAAGAAAACAAAATTTACTAACTTCTGGGCAACTTAACAGTCTACAAGGCCAGCAAAACGTAAATGACCAAAAAGTTGCTAAAGTAACAGACGCCCAAACGTCGATATATATCACCATAAATCGCATTCATAACTTACTCTTTATTCGCTCTACCGATGAAAGAGCCTTAGATGAAATCTCAGCGCTAATTAAAATCAGTGATAAACCCACACCACAAGTTTTATTTGAAATGGAAATCATTGAAATTAACGTCAGTGATAGCTTTGATCAAGAATTTGACATCAGTTTTAATAGCGCGGGGAAAATTGACAACTTTAATATTCAAAGCACCGCTGATGATGCCGCAAACACTTCCCCATTTGATATTACTAGCAATAATTTTGGCGTTAATCTATCCGAGCCCACTGCAGCGAATTATGCACTACCTCTAGCCGCAATTCTTCGTGGCGAAAATGTTCATGCGTTAGCTTCCAATGCATCAGGTGGCGTTTACAACTTCATCAATGACCAAATAAATGCTCAAGTTGAGCTGCTCAAGAAAAATGGTCAAGCACGCACCTTATCAAAACCCGTAGTTCTGGCATCAAACAACCGACAAGCAAAAATATTTATCGGTGATGAACAAATCATTGCAACGGGCATTGACGGTGGAGGCAGTCAATTTCAAATAAATAGTAATGGAGATACTACCTCTGAAACTAATTTTGATACCACAGTTACCACCGAGCGCCGTAAAATAGGCAATACCTTGTATTTAATGCCTAGCATTAATGCTGATCGCACCATTACTATTGATATTTTACAAGATAAATCAAAAGTTGTGCGTAACGGCACCCAACTGCCCTATTTTGACCAAAAAGATCAAATTATTAAGCATCAAGCTATAGACGCGGTAAATCAAGCCAATGTTAAAACTGTGGTCATTGCCAAAGATGGTTTAACCGTCGCTTTAGGTGGCATGGTCAGCAGCAGTACCTCTTTACAAACCTCAAAAGTTCCATTGCTAGGCGACATTCCTTTTTTAGGAGAACTATTTACCCAAGAACACGAAGTAAATGAGTCATTTCAGTACATTATGTTGATTACACCACATATCATCATGACACCTGAAGAGACGGCTGATAAATCACGAAAAATAGCGGGCTTTAACTACAGCAAAAATGCCGAACACAGTGACGAAGCACCCTACCCTGATTATGGTTTCGATCGCTACATCGAACTAACCAAATTTGCGATTAACGCCATCAATAGCGAGCAAAGCAAATCAGTAATAACCAAAGCAACCAATAACGACATAACGCCAATCAATGATATTAGTGGCTCAGCATCGGCTATTTTTCCTATTCATGGTATTAGCGCCAGAGCTAAAGCAGTTTGGCAGCAAAACAATTTATTTGTTAGTGCTTTTAAGTTGCGTAACCATACGCCTATCGCACAAACGGTAACCAATAACAGCCTACACGGCAATTGGTTATCAGCCACCATCATGCAAGAACAATTAAAACCTTTTGCCGAAGAGGGCGACACTACTTGGCTTTATTTAGTGTCCGACAAACCTTTTCAACAAGTAATTGAACAAATAACCCCTTAGCAAGAAGAAGAAGTAGATACACCATGTCAGTATTTAAAAGTGCCTTATTAGTTAGCTGTTTATTACTAAGCGCGTGCCAAACCACCAGTATACGTGAACTCAGTAAAAGTGAGCCCAACAAAGCACAATTAGCGCAACAAAAAAGCTCAGGAGCGATAAAAAATGACTACCCAATAGTGCAAGAAGATCACTTACGTATGTATGTTTTTACCTCTTTTGAACAAGCAAATGAAAAACAAACAGCGCGAGACGGTTATTTTATTGATTTTAAAGTAAAGAAAAAGCCAATCGCCAATGAAAAAAATATTGTACAGACAAATTTTGCAACCTCACCCAGCAACAAGGAATAATCGTGCCTGATACCAGCAACCTAGCACTTAACGAAGCGCAATCATTAACAGATAACATACTTGCCCAACTAAACAGTGTTATTTTAGGCAAAAGCCAGCAAAACAAAATTGCCCTCACCTGCTTACTCGCCAACGGCCATTTATTAATTGAAGATTTACCCGGCTGTGGTAAAACCACCCAAGCACATGCATTGGCCATTACTTTAGGGTTAGACTTTAAACGCATCCAATTTACCAGCGACTTACTACCCTCAGATATTTTAGGCGTGTCAATTTTTGAAAAAGAACTCAACAAATTTTGCTATCATCAAGGGCCTATTTTTTCACAACTAGTACTAGCCGACGAAGTAAACCGAGCCACACCCAAAACACAAAGTTCATTGCTAGAAGCCATGGAAGAACGCCAAGTCAGCAGCGAAGGCAAAACCTTACCCTTACCTAAACCCTTTTTTGTTATTGCCACACAAAATCCTTCACAGCAAATTGGCACCTTTGAACTACCAGAGTCTCAGCTTGATCGCTTTTTATTACGTATATCACTAGGTTATCCAGAAAAAGACGCTGAACGTCGCTTATTCCAAGGAGAAAGTGGCCGAGACAAGTTAGATGCCCTAACCCCTGTAATACAAGCAAAGCAACTCATTGAATTGCAACAAACAACCAAAACAATTCATTTAGCCGATAGCATTATTGATTATTTACAAGACTTGGTTGCCTATACTCGCAATAGCAATCTATTTGTAGCTGGGCTCTCTACGCGTGCTTGCTTAGGCTTAATCGACGCAGTGAAAAGTTATGCCATGATACAAGGTCGTGAGTTTGTTATTATTGAAGACGTACAAGCCATATTCCCTTACCTTGTTGCACATCGTTTAGAGCCAACGGGTGAATTAATCAATAGCGATCATATTGGTCAAAGTATTATAGAAGCCGTTGTAGTTGCTTAATCAAATGCCAAACCAAACAATAAAGCCTCAAGCACTGTTGTCAGAGCAAAGTAACACACTCTCAACAACAGCCGCTAAGCCACCCCCTTGGCAATTAAAAATAACCCGCTTTGGCTTAAGCTGGTTGCTCACTAGCATTATATTTTTTATTCTTGCCGCTAATTACAGTAATAATTTATTGCTATTTATTGCGCTACTGTTACTTACTAGCTTAATCAATGCCCCTTGGATAACTTGGCTTAACATCCGTAAGCTCAGCATCCAAACACTAGAAGCTAAGCCCATTTATGCCCAACAAAAAGGCGTTATTAACATACAAGTGGTTAATAAATTAGCTAAATTTACCCCTGGCGTAGCCGTTACCATAAAAAGCACTACCTTTAGCAGCACAACACCAGAAACAACATTGCCATTAAGCCAAGATGCCTTTAACAACGCCTCTGTTGCCATTAATCCCTTAGCTCGCGGCTGCTTTGCATTAAATACAATACAGCTAAGTTGTCATTATCCGCTTGGTTTATGGCAATGGCACAAAAGCTCAACCAGTAAAGCAAGCTTATGGGTTTACCCAGCCCCGCAAGGAAAATTAGCCCTGCCCAAACCCAAAGCAAAGCAAGGGACCTACTTAAAGCGCGAACAAGGAGATTTTTCTCATGTAAGAACCTACCAGCGTGGCGACAGCTTAAACCATATTGCCTGGAAACAAATGGCACGTACTGGCGTGGTAATGACGAAAGAATTTGACGGCGGCGAAGGCTTGAGGCAAACCGTATTAAGCTACCAAAGTATTAAGCAGGGTGATATTGAATCCCGTTTAAGCCAGTTATGTCGCTGGATAGTAGACTGCCATCAAAAACAATTAAAATATGCCTTAGAGCTGCCTAATAAAACCATAGCCGCCGCGCAAGGTGAAGCCCACAAAGAAGTGTGTTTACAAGCACTGGCGCAATTTGGCTTAACACTACAATCAAACAATGCACAGCCCCATACCACACAGCCAAATTCACAGTAAAGCCACTGATGATGAATAACAAAATGAAAAAAATGCCTACGCAACTACCACTAAGCTTAATACTCTTAATTGCTTTCAATACCCTACTTAGCGTTGTTAGTCTGCCGATAAGTTTTATACCTGTACTGATACTACTTATTGTTACGGCTTTTTTTAGCCTCAATAAGAAAAATAGCAAGCAATCAAGTCTTCTGGAAAAACAACCACTTATTGTCGCTTATCTACTGGTATTCGTTGGCTTAGCGCTAATATGGCAAACCATAGAAATACCCTCATTAATCGCCATATCTGCGGCATTAGCGTTATTAGTTTGGGCTAAAACCTGTGAGCTAAAATCCAACAGAGATACTATATTTATCTGGTTATTGTCTGCTGTGTTATTTGCGCTGCAACTACTTATCCTCATTCAATATCAAAGTTTTATTGCCATTGTTGGTTTGTTTTTATTAATACTCTCTGCCGCAGAGTTTAATCAGCACACAACAAAAGCTATTATTAGCACAGGCAATAAGTTACTGCTTGCTCGCCTGACATTTTTACTAGCAACAAGCCTGCCCTTTGCGCTTATTTTCTTTATAACCTTACCCAGAATTAACTTGCCCATGCAGGAGTTAGGCTTAGCTATGGGCTTACCAATAACGATAGAGCCAGAGAAAAATTTGGCTGCTAAAGGCTTAGGCAAAGAACTTGGTTTTGACGACATTGGTGAACAAGGGCAATCCGATTCACGGGTATTATTAGCCAGTTTACCCAGTGACTTTGTACAAAATAGTGAGCAACCACTCTACTGGCGTGGCCCAGTTTATTGGCGCTACACAGTTACAGGCGCAGATAATAACAACGAAGAAAAATGGCAATTACGCAAAGACTTCTCTGTGCGCAGCAAACGTCAGTACAATGGTTTTGGCTCAAATAAAGCATTAGCTAACATGACTAGCAGCCGTGAAAACACCATAGAATACAGCGTAATATTAATGCCCCACGGTGAATATTGGTTATACGCGCTAGACTTACCCGCAAAACTAACTGGCGAGTCTTATCTATCGCAAGATTATCAATTACTCAGTATCCGCAGCGTTAATACCATGTGGCGCTATAAAATTAAAAGTAGCCTTAATTATCAAATATCAGCAAAAGAGCCTAAAGCCCAGCTAACCTTAGGGCTACAATACCCCAACAACAACCCACAAATAAAAATCCTAGGGCAGCAATGGCAACAACAATTTGTTAACAGCAAGCTACCTAGCCAAGCCATAATTAGCCATGCCGAGCAATTTTTTAAACAGGGGCAGTACCTATACGCCAATACCGGTGAGAAATACCAAGGGCAACACCAATTAGATCAATTTCTATTTAACCGCAAAGTGGGCTATAGCCAACATTACGCCAGCGCACTGACCTTATTACTGCGCGCTGCCGGTATTCCGGCCAGATTAGTTGCAGGTTATCGCGGCGCTGAAAAAGTGGGCTTAACCAATATGGTTACGGTTAACGAACATCACGCTCATGCATGGGTTGAAGCCTATATTAGCAACGCACAAGGCCAACATTACTGGCAACGTGTCGATCCTGCGATATGGCTAACCGATTTATTCAGTTCGGGTACAACTAAACAGCAAACACCAATAGAGCAGCAGCAAGCCAGTAGCGAAAACAATAAACCGATCACTACAATTGCCAATAGCAAAACTAAAGATAAAAAAGCAAGCAAAGCCCAAACCAAAACAAAAGAAAACTCAAGCAGCTGGTTAGATAACTTAAACCAATGGACACTCGAGTTTGATGCCAATAAACAAAATCAACTCGCCAATAAATTAGGCATTAAAACCCTACTTTGGTGGCATTTATTAGCGACAGATTTTGGCTTACTGCTTGCGTTAACTGGGCTTTATTACCTAATTATTAGTTTTATCAACCGTGGTAAAAAACCGCCTGAACATATACATATTTACCAACAGCTTGGTAAGAAACTGGCGAAAAAAGGCCTTGCTCGCCTCCCCTACGAAGGCGCACAAAGCTATTTTAAGCGCTGTGCTCAGCAACACGTAGAACAAGCAAGTTACTTTACCAAGCTTGAAAAGTGCTATTTACCACTATGCTTTGCAGCATTAACACCGCAGCAGTATCAAATTCAATTGCAACAATTTCGACACTTGGCTAAAAGCATAAAACGCTTTTAGCTAAATTTTTTCGAATAGCATGATTCTTAATCTAGCCCCATTATCACAGTGTTTGGTTAATAAACGCTGTGATAATCTCCTAAGCATAAAGTTCAAATTACTCGTTACAAAACGCCATTAACACCATCATTATAACCACTACACCAAACACAAATGAAAATAATTCTCATTTAGTATTGACTTAACTGTAAATGAGTTCATAATACGAATCATTCTCATTTGACGTAATTACTCAAATAATTATTTCAAATAATAAATCTGGTAACAATCAGAAGAAAATTGAAAAATTATGACGCAATCAACATTACAACCGATAGAAAAAAAAACCAATAAATTAGTAGAAACACATGCTGACATATTTGGACAAATAGCCAATATATATACCGAGCTATTTAATCATGACGGCTATGGTGACTTTCGCATTGAAATGAAAATTTTACGCCGTGGACAAAAAGAAATCATTATTCACTGCGGTAAACAACACCGCTATGTAGTTGATTGTGACGAAGCATTGAAAGCTGAGCATCCACTCAAAGCGCTGTTAAAAAAAGATATTTTGGCTTAGCTGAACAAAGATATTTTGGCCTAGCTATCAAAAACAACATGCGTCATTCCCGCAGTGTTTTGAGCGGGAATCTAAGACCTCCGATTTAGACACCACGGAGTTGACGGGATGAAAAGTATTTTGGCTTAATCGCCATTTGAATTACCTGAGTTATTTACTTTCATTTGAAGCAAATAAAGCAGGACAGTACATAGGTGCAAAAGGAATAGCACTGAAGCGATGCAGGCAAAGCGCCTGATCAATGGAAGCGTTAAGGTAAAAAAACAATGACTGTTCGAGTCGCCTGCCTCTTTGGGAGAGGTCGCCGCTTGAATCATGCCACTTCAATTAGAAGCAATGGCATTAGCACAGTCTACTTAACAATCATTGTTTTATTTAATTTAGGCACACCCAGCTCTATAAAAGCTACCGCCAGTTAAATAGCAAAAAATATGGAATATATAAAATGTTTAACAACAAATGGGCTAAAAGCCTTACGCAAAAATTCAACACAATTCAAGCTAGCGACCTATCTAACATAAGCGATACCGAGCTTAAATCTAAGTTTTTAAAACTTAAAGCAGCAAAACAAGCTGGTTTCACATTACTAGAGCTTTTAGTTGTTGTTGCAATCTTAGCCGCTATCGCTGGTACTGCTTCAATCGCTCTTAAAGATACTGATGCGCGTGCTTCTGCTGCCGCTCACGTTACTATGATGGATGAATTAAACAAAGGTATTCGTACATACCGTGTATTGAACAAAAACGCTTACCCAAACCGTTTCGATTCGTTATTAGAAACAGCGACGGCTGCTGATTCAACTATTGCTACATACCCAATTAATGAGTTAATAGCGATTGAAGATATAGGTACTTTAGCGTTAACAGCTGATGCAGTAAGTGTTTTAGATGATATCGGTATTACTGACTTACAATATCTTGATAACGCAACTGCTGCTGATTTTGATGGCGATGGTGTAACAACCGATTGTGCTTCAGCAACTATCACTGCAACAATTGCTAGTCGTTCAAACCATGTTGTTTCTAACAACATCTTCCAAGGTGCTGCGGCTAACGGCTGTGGTTCAACTATAGAGTTAACTACTGGCTCATTAGTGTCAGTTTGGAAAGGTGGTTACGAGCGTGTATTTGGTGGCGACGGTGCAGCTTTTGATGGCTTAGGTGCTGCACCTGTTACTGCTTCTGCAGGTGCTCCTATTACTTCTGCTTTTGCAGGACAACCTGTATTAATGGCGGTAGGTTTAGGCCCATCGTCTAACTTATTCAATGCTAATTCTATAGGTGGTATGACTACAGTACCGTCTTACCGTCATGTTAATGAATTACAATACGGTCGTTTTATTGCCTTATTTGAGATCGGTGCGTTTGATACTGATGCAGCAATTACCTATGGTACGGTTGACCAAGTTAACCTAATCGCTATCGTTGATGGCGCTGGTGATACTAAAGAAGAAGAGTTAGGCGAATGGGATGGTACTCGTAACACTATCTAAGCTTAACTTTACTTTAGTAAGATTGACTTAGGCTTTGCTAATTTTAGCTTAGCCTAGCTTAAAATAGCTAAGTAAATTTAACGGATGATACATTGTAAGTTTATCGTCTTCGATATTTATAATGTTGTTGCCCTAAAAGGAATAAAGGGCTTTCAAGGACGATGTAACGGAATACATCAATCGATAAGAACGGTCGGCATTTGCCGACCTTTCTTATAACACTTTTTTATTTCGCAAAGTAGTACCGCAGTGTTGCTTTAGCGTTATAAAGAGGTGTTATAAGAAAGGTCATTCCACCTACAACCACTACAATCAGAAAAATTAGACTCCCATGTATAAAAAAATCCTTACTTCCCTTTTCGCATTATTACTTATATTTTCTGCCTCAGCTTTTGTTTGGCAAACCTATAGTGACACCAACCTTAAATCAACAAACCCGCAAGATAACCTGCTAGTAAGCAAAGTAGATTTAAGCTGGCAACAAGACAGCAAGAGCGTTGATTTAGACCAATACATTGCTAGTAATCAAGTATCACAAAATATTATCGACAAAAAACAACGGGTAATGCTTGAGCCTGAGTTAATTCATTTTCATGGTGTTTTGCAAGCCCCCATTACCCACAGTAAAGCAGGTCTAGTAACCGATGCCTTAGCGGTTTGGGGTGTTTCACCCTTACCTGAAGTCGCCTTTAGCACCTATGTTCGTACGCCACAAGGACAAGTGATTGCGGTATATGTAGAGAACATTATCGCCAGTCATATCTCCACTTATTACCCAGTAGAAACAGTATTAGAATTTCAAGCTTATCGTTTATATAACTACGCCAAAGGGCCAAGGTTATTATTAGTGGGCGTTAAACCCGTCAATGAAGCAATAGCCGCCTCACTTACCGCTTCAAAAAACACTTTATTTGAAAAAAGTGCCTCAGATGAAACAAACACCATTAAGGCAAGTGAATAACTATGAGCGACAGTGCTACTAGCTTAAGTTCGCTAAAAGCAAAATTATCACACCTTAAACTGCCTGAGCTTAGCTCAAGTGGTTTATTAGTGTTTCAATCAGGCAGTTTTGGCTTAAGAGCAGCATTATTTAAAGCCGATAAAGACTACGCCAGCATTAAGGCTATAGCCGAATCACGACAAGTTGACTTTACCCGCGCCATTGCCGAAATTCACCAAACATTAAAAAAACAACACGGCAGTATACCCAGACGTTGCATACTGATTAGCCCGTCATTACTTATCAGCACACTTTCTTTACCTGTTAGTCCATTAAAGCCCAAAGCCAACAGTGATATGCAAGAGCTTATTCGCTGGGAAATTGAAGGGGCAACCGCCGATGATAATAAGCAGTGGTTAATTGGTTCTATGCTGGTAGAGCGAGGTTATTTAACCTCAAGCCAACGAGAAGAAATAGTAACAGAATTAGAGCTACGCCAAGACCAAGGTGGTGATGCTGCTATGACTCGCTTTGGTGATTTAGCGGTAGAGTTAGCGTATTTATCAAGCGCACAATTACAAGAATGTTTTGCCCTGCAAAATAAATTGCTAGAGCTAGATCAAGACGCCATATTTGGCTATCAAGCAGAAGTGACTGAAAATCCATTGGATAAGCAATTCTCTGGCTTAAGTGACGATATACTTACCACAAATAGCGATAACCAAAGTGATCATCAATGGTTAATTGCCGGTCTTGGTAGAGCAATTCGTCAACGTTGGTACGGTGCATTTGAACTGAATGGCTTAAAATTAACCGCTTTTTATCCTGATAATGGTGCCAGTTATGCCGCCCTTGGCCTACGCACCGACGCCGAAAACCAATGCTTAATTGAGGTGCATTCTTCCCATTTAGTGTTTCTTACTGGTAGCCCAAAAAACTTAAAAACCATTAATACCAAAGCCCGTCACGATGGCAATTTAACCCTAGATGAAGTATTAGCAATATGCCCAGATAATATTGCCAATATCAGTGACTATTTATATTTATATAGCCCTGATGACTCACTAGATGAACTAAGCTTCGCCTTAGCCGAGCACTTAAATATTGAAGTGCGCCCATTAGAGCAAGCGCCCCCTAGCTTTAGTTTACCCGAAGGATTTTCCAGCAACCGCTTACTGCCCTTTATAGGTATTGCCAATCACTATTTGCAATTTAGTGAACAAGGCCGCGCATGTGCCGTTGCCGCAAAAGATAAAGAGCCACCACTTTGGCAAAAATTGCTGCAGCCCAAAGTACTTATGGCAACGGTGGCAGGCTTAGTCTTTATTGCGGCCTGCGGCTTTATTATTTGGATGCAAATGAATTTAGCCGTGCAAGAGCAACGCTTAGTTGCTCTTAATGACAAATGGACAAAAGAATCTAAAGTCAAACAACAATATGGCAAGGTTGAGGCGGAATACAAAAAACTCGCCACCTATATTGAGCAAGTTAACACAGAAATTGCCCTTAATAATAAACTAAGTAGCTATTTATCCAAACAATTATTACCTGCAGCAACTACCGTACCTGGGGCCTTGTCTGCCATTGCCAACTCAATAAACCAAGGTGTACTTATTGAGCAAGTTGACTTGCAACTTGACAGTATCATTATTGACGGCAGAGCCTTAAAAACTCGCAATGCCAGCCAATTTGCCCAACAACTTAATGAAAATTTAAAGCCGTGGCACTTTCAAGTGGGCGACACCCAGTCTAGCGCCGCAGAAGCCGAAACAGCAGACGGTGTTTTTATTGATTATAAAATGCATTTAGAAATAGGTCGCCGTTACTTTGTTGAGGAAAGCGAGCAAGCAAACCAGAACAATAAAACCGATAAAGACAGCAATAAATCAACAACTAACAAGGGGCAAAGTGAATAATGCTATCGTCATTACAACAAAAATATAAACGCCTGCCCGCTAAAGACAAAACCCAGCTTATTATTCTTATTGCGTGTGTTGTTATTTCAGCTTATGGCTTTTTCGCTGCTATGTTATGGCAAGATATGTTTGAGGCAGAAAAATTAGCTAATCGTAAAGCCAACCGTATTGAAACCCGTATTGGTAAAATTTCAGAGCCAAAATTTGACAGCAAGATTTCAGATAAAAACTTAGCTAAGTTACAAACAGAACTGACTAATTCAAATGAAGCTATCGCCAAGTTAACGACTAAATTTATTCCGATAAATGATGCCGAGCGCTTACAGCAATTGAAATTAGATATTTCAGAATTGGCCGATGACGTTGACCTAAAGATTAAAAGCTTTGAAGTATTAGGAGTGGCGCTAAAAGCTCATGAAGAAGAGTTAACTGAATATAGTGATACTCGTAGCCAATACTATAAACGCCCTTATTTTTCTATTGATGCTACCAGTCGCTTTTACGCCTTACTCAATTTTGTTCAGGCACTTAATCAGCTAGACAATATTGCCATAGTACAGAAAATCACCATCACACGCGCTGAAGAAGGCAATTTGGTGATCAGCATGAAAATTTTGGTGTAACTAATGGCTGCTGCAATACAACTAATAGAATTAATGGATTTATGCGTAGAGCTTAACGCATCAGATTTGCACTTAAGTGTTGATTTACCTGCTATATTTCGCGTTAACGGCAAATTAAAACGCTATAACGCTGCCATAAACGCCAGTGAAGAAATTGAAGAATTTATTTTCGGCCCTGAATTGATGAAAAACTTAGCGCAATCGTTAATGAACCAACAGCAATTAACCATGTTTGCCCAAGACTCTAATTTAGATTTAGGTTTTAGCACAGACAAAGGTTATCGCTACCGTATTAATATTTACCTTGAGAAAGGTCACTATGCGTTAGCGATACGTTATTTAGATGGTTCATTTCGTACCATGCGTGAATTAGGTTTACCGCCACAAATGGACTATTTTGCCAATTTACATTCTGGCTTAGTATTAGTTTCTGGGGCAACGGGTAGCGGTAAGTCAACTACCTTAACCGCCATTTTAAATAGCATTAACCAAACCCAAGAAAAACACGTACTCACCATAGAAGACCCAATAGAGGTGGTACATAAAAATGCTAAATCTATTTTTCATCAGCGGGAGTTGTACACCGACGTACCCAGTTTTGCTAATGCAGTAAAAGCCTCATTACGTGAAGATCCCGATGTAATTATGGTAGGTGAAATGCGTGACTTAGACACCATTCGCGCCGTATTAACCGCAGCAGAAACAGGCCATTTAGTGTTTAGTACCGTACATACCAATAATGCTGTTGGCGTGATAGAGCGTTTAGTGGGTAGTTTTCCCGGTGACGAGCAAATAGTTGCCCGCCAGCGTATCGCATACGCATTAAAAGGGGTAATAGCACAGCAGTTATTACCAACAGTAAATGGCAAAGGCCGAGCGGTCGCCATAGAAACCTTAATTGTTAATGCGGCAGTCGCTAATTTAATTGAATCGTCTAAAACTAAACAGATTTATTCGGTGATGGAAAGTGGCTCTCGCCAAGGCATGCAAACGCTGGATCAAGCTTTGGTTAAGTTGGTAAAAAATAAAAAAGTGAATGAGCATGATGCTAAAGCAATATGCAAAGACAGCGAGACTTTTAATCGCTTATTAAGTTTATAACGAGAATAGAACATGGATGACAATAAAACAGTAACGGCAGAGTTACAACAACTTAGAGATGTATTGGCGAAAGTAAAAAATAATACCGATAAATACAGTAAACAAAAGAGTAAGTCAGCGACACTATTGCATGATTTATCGGCATCGTTAAGAGAGTTAAACGCACTTAATCCAAACAAAAATAATTAAGTTGAGTAGCAATAGACCTCCGATAAAGCGACGACGGAGGTGACGCAATAAAATAAAGTAGAGGCAAAAATGGCGGCAGCCGAAGCAGTATTAATTCAAGCAGGTATACAGTCAGGGTTGATTGATCAACGCCAGTTGGCTGATCTTCAAACACAGGCTAAACGCGCCCGTAAACCTGTGCTTGATTACATTACCCAGGCAGGACGCTTTCCTACCATGGCGCTGTATCGTGCGCTCGCTATTATTAAAAAAATGCCCTTTGTTGAACGTAAAGACTTAGACATAGATATTGATTTAGTTAAAAAATTCCCGCAAAACACCCTAGAGCGTAAACACTTTATACCCGCTTATTATCAAGGCGAGTTAGTAATGGTATTAGCTAACCCTGATGACAGGTCACCACAAGAATTATGTAAACGCATATTAAATCAGGTAAGTGAATTGGTGGTTAGTGATGCTGGCTTAATTGACGGCATTATTGAACGTGCCTTTAGCCACACTAATAATGCCAATGTTGATGCCATTGGTTTTTTCAACAAACTGATGAAAGAGTGCTATTTACGCCACGTAACTGATATGCACTTTGAACCAGAAGAACTAGGCATGAGAGTACGTTTACGCGTTGATGGCCAAATGAATGAATACGAACGCCCAGTATCGCTTGGCCTGCGCGAACCATTAATTTCTCGTATTAAAGTATTAGCCTCACTAGATATTGCTGAGTCAAATATGGCGCAAGATGGCGGCTTTTCTTATCGGGTAAGTGACTGGGATTTAGACGAAGTTGATATGCGTGTTGCCACCATTCCAACCCGTTGGGGTGAGCGAATCACTATTCGTATTTTAGGCCAAGACACTGCCGATTTATCGTTAGCCCAATTGGGCATGCCCAACACCATACTCAATAGTTTTCAAGCAGCAATAAGTAAGCCTTATGGCATTATTTTGGTAACAGGTCCTACGGGCTCAGGTAAATCAACCACATTATATGCCGCTTTACGCGAGTTAGACTCAGACAACCTCAACATACTTACTGTTGAAGATCCTATTGAGCAAGTTATTGACAATATTGGTCAAGTACAAGTAAGCGAAAAAGTCTCTTTTGCTAAAGCGTTGCGCTCATTTTTACGCCATGATCCTGACGTAATGTTAGTGGGCGAAATACGTGATCAAGAAACTGCCGATACCGCGCTAAAAGCGGCGATGACCGGTCACTTAGTATTATCTACTTTACACACAAATGACGCGGTAGGCGCCATTAACCGCTTAGTTGATATTGGTTGTCCTCGCTATTTAGTCGCATCAACTTTAATTGGCATAGTAGCACAGCGCCTAGTAAGGCGTTTATGTGCCAATTGCAAAACAACTTATCAAGCCAGTGAGCAAGAGCAGCAAACCTTAAGCAATCACGAAGCACAATTAACATTACATAAAGCCAACGGCTGTGCGCAATGTTTAGGCAGTGGCTACCGAGGACGTGTCGGTTTATATGAAACCTTATGGTTAGATGATGATTTAGAAAAATTAATTGGTGAAGGTGCCAATGAAGATAAATTAGTTGCCTCGAGTAAAAACAGCGGTAGCTATTATCGCTTATGGCAAGACGCAAAAAATAAAGTATATGAAGGCTTAACGTCAATAGACGAAGTAATGCATTTATATCAAGGCTAGTAATACGTCATTCCCGTGGTTTCTTAGTCGGGAATCTCAGCCATTAAGCACTAGACCTCCGATTAAGTAACTACGGAGGTGACGGACTGGAACACCACGGAGCTGAACAGAAAAAACACGGCGTGTGGTCACCGAGGGGGTGACGACGTATAGCGCCTCGACTATAGCGAGGTAAAGAGTACCCAAAAGGTATGACGTTAATTTTGTTTAGTCACTAACGATAAGTGGCGAAAACAAAGTTAATATTAACAAATGGAAATATCATGGCTAAGTTTACCTACAAAGCCCTAGATCAACTGGGCAATGAAACCACAGGCACCATAGAAGCTGGCAGTGAAAGTGAGGCAAGAAGCACACTACGATCTAAAGCATTCTATGTATTAAAACTAAAAACGGGCGGTGAAAAGCAGTCGTTAAAGGCACTATTCAAAACGGTTTTAAGTTACCTCTCTATTAATCGTTATAAAAAAGCCAATACCGCCGATCTTGTTTTGTTTTTCAGACAAGTCGCCTTAATGCTACGCGCCGGTAATACTTTAATGCAAGCCATTGAAGCCATTTCACAAATGACGTTAAAGGTAAGATTTAAAAACTCCTTGGTGCGCATGCTGGTGTCAATTCAAGGGGGCTCTAGTTTTGCCCAAGCCATAGAAAAAGAATCAGGCATGTTTCCGCCACTAGTATCTAGGTTAATTGCCAGTGGTGAAGCCAGTGGTGAATTACAAGTAATACTAGAGCGATTGGCCATAAACCTTAATCGCAGTGCCGATATCAAACGCCAGTTTATCACCGCTATGTTCTACCCTACTTTTGTCACTATAGCTGCTATTGGTGTTACTACCTTTTTAGCCATGAGTGTAGTACCTAAATTTGCCACCATGCTTGAAGGTAAATCATCGCAACTACCTGCTGCTACTCAAGCAATGATGGATGGTTCAGCTTACATGGTAGACAACGGCGCAGTTATTTTCTCAACCTTAGGTATAGGTATATTTCTTATTTTAGCGTCTTATACCACGGTAAAAGGCAAAAATATTATTGATAAAATCCTTATTCGCCTGCCATTAATTGGTAGCTCTATTCAAGCATCTGCCATGGCTCAAACCGGCATGACTATGTCGCTACTATTGCGCTCGGGCTTAACGGTATTAGAAACCTTAAAAGTACTCGCCCATATAATGCCCAACACCTCAATGTCGTCTTGCTTTACCAAAGCAGGGGAAAAAATTCTTTCTGGGCAAAGCTTAGCGGCGGGCTTAAACCAACCGCTTATTCCGCACATGGTTCAACACATGGCTGGCATCGGTGAAAAATCGGGTGAGCTTGACCAAGTGATGGACGAACTAGGCAACTATTTTCAATCACAAACCGAAGCCAGATTAAAAGCGATGATCGCCATGATAGAGCCCGCAATGACCGTACTTATTGGCGGCTTGGTTGGTTTTGTTTATTACGCTTTCTTTAAGGCCATGATGCAGGTTTCAGCAGGCGGCTAATAATCTTCATAATCGCCATTATTTTGATTATAACAATACGTGCCAATGCTTGGGGACGTCATCCCCGTGGTGTATTAATCGGGGAGCCAGCTTCTAAAAAGTGATAGCTCTTCGATCAGAGGCTTCGAAGATACGCTACATGGATGTAGTTTATTAGACAATGCAGGAGCATATTGTCCTGACGTTTACAGCAAGAGCCTGAGTTAACTGCTATTGGCATGTAACAATATTAACCAAACTTATTTACAACAGTGACCAGACGCGTGGGGCGTAATCATTTGTTATTACAAAACAAAAACGGGCTGACATCCCCATAAGGACACAAGAGTATGCAATTCGATTTAAGCCATTTAAGTATAAATCGCGATGATATAGAGTTTTCACTAAACGACCCTATTGCCGCAGCAGTCGAACAAACCGACCTTAATTTTCAAGACATGGACGCGCGTAGTTTTTTAAATAAAACCCTGCTTGATGCAGTAAAAGCTGGCGCGTCTGATATTCACTTAGAACCATACGAACGCGAGTTTAGAATACGCTATCGTGTTGACGGCATATTACGTGATGCTAGTGCGCCACCAAAAAACTTTGGTCAGCTACTGAGTATTCGCTTAAAAGTTATTTCAGCATTAGATATTTCTGAACACAAAGCCACACAAGTAGGCCGATTTAGAATGGCATTAACGCCTGACTTTTCTGTTGATTTTCGCGCCAGCATAACACCGACTTTACATGGCGAAACCATAGTATTGCGCTTACTGTATTTACCGGAAGAATTGCTTGAATTAGAAAACTTAGGTTTAAGTTATGAACAAGTTGAAACCATTCATCAAACCATGGAAACCATGAACGGCCTAACGTTAGTGTCAGGACCTACCGGTAGTGGTAAAACAGTAACGCTATACACATTAATGAAAATGCTCAACTTACCTGAGCGCAGCATTTATACCGTGGAAGATCCGGTAGAAATACACATGAGCGGTATTAACCAAGTTAACGTCAATGAAAAACAAGGAGTAACCTTTGCTAGCATTGCCAAAACCATGCTACGCCAAGACCCAGACGTGATTGTATTAGGTGAAATGCGCGATAAAGAAACCGTCGACACCGCAGTAAAAGCGGCCCACACCGGCCACTTGGTACTGTCTACCCTGCACGCCAATGACGCCGCCAAAGTAATTCCTAGGTTACGTAACTTAGGTGTTGATGGTTACGACATTGCCTCAACGGTAAACCTGATCATCGCGCAGCGACTTTTACGTAAGTTAGATCACGACAGCAAAGAAAGTTACCAACCCAACAACAAAGAGCTTAAAGACGCTGGCGTTTTCATAGACCAAAATAGAGTAAAAAAGTCGAAAGACAACAAAGCTGAACAACACAATATTGAGGAAAACAAAGAGCGATACCGTGCTCGCCCTAGCCGTAAAAACCCATCAGGTTATCGCGGTCGAGAAGGTGTTTTTCAAGTAGTGCCTATGACCAATGAACTAGCCCAAATGATTATTGATGGCGCAACTGACATTGAAATAGACCGCTATTGTAAGGCTAAAGGGTATAAAACCCTACGCGATATGGCATTAGAGAAAGCAGACAAAGGCATTACCGACTTAGCCGAGGTTATTCGTGTATTAGGGCCAGCTCGCAATTAATACCCCGCTAGAGACTAGTGCATAACTAGTAAGCATGAAGGAAATAAATAATGATGAAATCTAAACTGAAAGCAAAAATGATAAAGAGCCGTCGGGCCTTAGCATTTTTGCTAACAAACGATAATCCGCCGAGTGACACTCTTCCTAAAAAGTCGAGCAAACAACAAGGCTTTACTTTGATAGAGCTGCTAGTAGTGGTAAGTATACTCGCTTCTCTTGCCGGCTTAGCCTCAGTGGCAATGGACGGTTACCAGCAAGAATCTGAAGAAACCATTACCCGAGTAGAAATGCAGCGCATAGCCAATGCTATTCGTAGGTTTAAAGCTGATACTGGGTATTGGCCGAAGACAGAGTCAGTTGCTTATAGTTATGATGAACACGCAGATCCCGCTAATTTTGGTTTTTTATTTAGCCAAACAGGCACTTCAATACCTAATTGGACTCCTGAATATGCCATTGGCTGGAATGGCCCTTATATTAACTTAGATGCAATAAAAACAATTATAGTTGACGAATATAATACTCCTAAGCCCAATGGTTGTGCTGACACTGATTATTATCCAGATATTGCCGTTATTCATGGTTTAGCAACTGATGAAAAACGTATGAATGGACTGGTCGACAGATTTGAAAAAGTACGCCAAAGCAGCTCTGGTAAAGTAAAAGAACAAGCACATGAGTATTGTGTTTTAACAAAGAAGAAAACTAAAGATGATGATGGAGATATTGTAAGAAAGTGGGATATAGAAGATATTTCAGCTTCTCCATATTTATATGAAATTAATTTTATTCATGGTGAGCACACATTATGTAACTCAAGTAATTGTATTGTCCTAAGAAGCTTTGGTGCTGATGGTAAAGATGGTTATCACGATGATGCAGAAGATGAAGATAAATACGACGATATTGTTTTTGTACTGCAAGTAAACTAAGTCTAGGTGAATAATATGAAAAATAAATTAACTAATATGAAAAGAAAAAGCGCTGGTTTTACCTTACTAGAACTTGTGGTAGTAGTAGCCGTAATGGGCTTAATTTCTAGCATGGCAATGGATGTTTATACCGATAACTCCAACCAAAAACGCTTTGAAGCCACCAAAGAGCGCTTAGCAGAAATTAAATTTGCAATTATTGGTGACCCACAAATGCGAGTTGGCTCACAAGCTATACAAGAAGGGGCATTCTTTAAAGATATGGGCAGATTACCTAGAAATATAGCTGAATTAGTTACCCCTGATAATAATGATTTTTGTCTTCATACAACCAATTATATTGTAAGCACAACAATAGCTAATGCAGCTGCCTGTGCAGCCATAGTACCACTAGGCAGTTGGACTTGGACATCAGAGGATTCTATTAAATGGAAAGGCCCTTACCTCCATAATTTACAAACATTTATAGATGATAAAGGAACTGATGTTGAATCTGATGATACAACTCATATAGTTTTCTTTGATTCATGGGGCAATACCCACCCATGGGATACCCCTGGCAGTAAAGATCTAACAAACTTTGGCTGGGAATTTGATATATCATCTGGTGATTTAAAAATAAGTAGTGCGGGTTTAAATAGAAATAGCGGCGGTTTAAATTATGAAGAAGATAAATTTACCACTATTTATGCCACTGAATTAAAATATATCCATGATATCTCTGTAAGTGCTGGTTATTGTATTGAACTAGGTACATCTACTCCTCCTGTTTATAAAATTAATCAAAACTTTGATAAAAATGAGTGTGATGATGAAGATGATACAGATTATCTTTGGGCTGTATTCCTTTAGTGCCGATTACGCCATTCCCATGTTGATACCAGCCCGTCATTCCCGAGGTCACTTAATCGGGAATCTATGTTTGTAAGCACTAGACCTCCGATTAAGTAACCTCGGGGATGACGGCTGTACGAGCCATAAAATTTTCAACAACAACTAGGAGACACAATGTTTTTCTCAAACGTAATAAAAAAAACAACACTGGTAATCAGTATATTAATACTGACATTAACAACTACCTTAACCACTTTTACCGCCAGCGCCAAAGGTGATTTAACCAAGCAAACACCAATTGAAATCAAAGTGATACTAGGTGATAAAAACAACGCCATGATGTTTTCACCTTCAACCATTGAGTTTGAAACAGGCAAGTTATACAAATTGATATTAGAAAACCAAGGGCCGGTAAAACACTACTTTAGCTCTGACGGTTTATCGCAATCAGTATTAACCCGTAAAGTACAGGTTAACGATGCTAGCGGCACAGCTATCGCTGAAATCAAGGGCACTATTCGTGAAATTGAAGTGTATCCGGGCTTTCAAGCACAATGGTGGTTTGTACCAGTAAAAGCAGGCACTTTTCATGATTTAAGTTGCAGTATTAAAGGCCATACTGAAATGGGCATGAAAGGCACTATTATTATTAAGTAGTCTGAAATGGTTAAATACATGGATACCCGACAAGTGACCTCGGGTATGACGTGATAGTGACTTTGGATATGACGGTAGCGACTGACTCCAGCGACCTAGTCATTTCCGTAGTGTTTTAAGCGGGAACCTTTACTAACACGAACACTAGACCTCTGATTAATACACCTCGGAGGTGACGATGGCTGATGCCTCAGAGGTGACTGTACTGATTCTTCGAAGGTGACAGGGCGATTCGTCGAAGATGGCGGAGGGTTGCGACCTCGAGTTATGAGGCTAATGCCTTGAAGCTAACAATAACCTTGGCGACTCAACCTTGAGTCATCTGCATAGTCATACACATTAATTGATGCCAAACAATATTCTATATCGACAAGTAGCTTACTATAACGCTATAAGTTCACAGAGATTTTTCATTATGAATGATTTTAACTATTTTGTAATAGCCCGCAGCCTTCATGTGCTAGCGGTAGTACTGTGGATTGGCGGCGTCGCTTTTATTACCTTGGTATTGCTACCTGCCCTAATGAAGCTAGCAGATAGCCAACAACGTATTGATCTGTTTGAACAGCTTGAAAACAAGTTTGCTTTTATTGCTAAGCTGTCAACGTTAGCCGCCGGGATTTCTGGTTATTACATGCTAGAATTTTTAGATGCTTGGCATAGGTACCTAGAACCCAGCCATTGGTGGTTACACCTGATGACTTTTGTTTGGTTTGTTTTTACTTTGGTTTTATTTGTATTTGAACCGCTGTTTTTACATCAGTGGTTTATAGAGCAAGCTAAAAAAGACAGTGACAAAACTTTCTCGCGTATTGTTCGCATGCATAAATTATTACTCGCGTTGAGTTTAACCGCTGTTTTAGCTGCGGTCGCTGGCGCTCACGGTCTGGCTTTTAAAATTTAAAAACCTAAAACTCAGCAACTAGTGTCATAGCTGGTGAATATTCCAGTCTTTGTTGATACATTTCTTTTGCTAGGTAATCCGTTAATTGTTGCCCTGCGATTGGCTTTGAAAAATAATAGCCTTGCATTAAGTTACATTGGGCTCTGTTTAACCAATTCACTGTATTGCTAGTTTCTACGCCTTCGGCCACCACTTTCATATTTAACGCATGTGCCATAGTAATCATTGCCTTGACTAAGTTTTGTGACTCTTGATTTTCGTCATCAACACCTTGTATAAAACTGCGATCTATTTTCAGCACATCAATAGGGAAGTCTTGCAGTAATGACAATGAAGAATAGCCAGTGCCAAAGTCATCAAGAAACACTCTAACGTTAAGTAAGCGTAATTTAGTTAAGTTTTCTTTAACTATTTGCTTATTATTGATCAAGGCTGATTCAGTTAGCTCAATAGCCAATAACCGTCCCGGTATTTTATAACGTAACAAGGCCTCTTTTATTTGTGTGACAATTTGTGAGTTTGCCAGCTGTAAAGGCGAAACATTGATACTTATATAGGGGCAGGCGTCTTTGCCATACAATTTAAGCCACTTTGACAAACATTGGCAGGAGGTGTCGATAAGCCAACTTCCTAGCTGATGAATTAAACCAGTTTCTTCGGCAACACTAATAAAATCATCGGGATATATCATCCCTTTTTCAGGATGTAACCAGCGACTTAGCGCCTCAAAACCTAATAAACCATTTGAATTATGTATTGGTTGTAAATAACAGCTTAACGCCCGATTATGAATGGTTTCCGCCAACTCATTTTCGATGCCTTGCCGGTACACTAAACGCTTATGCATATTGGCCTGATAAAAAACGATTTGCCCACGGCCAAGTCGTTTAGCTTCATACATAGCAATGTCGGCATTTCTAATAACTTCATTTACATTGAAATTTCTTTCTGTAATCAAGGAAATCCCTATACTGGCACCAATGCGAAACTTATCTTCGTCAATAATATAAACTTGCTCTAGTTGATTTAATATACGCTTGGCCGTAGTACCAACAATGCTAGTACAAGAACCTTGAGGAAGGATCACCGCGAACTCATCACCGCCAAATCGAAATAATAAATCATCACCTCTTGCGCTTTTTTTAAGCCGATGTGCTACTTGTTGCAATAGCTTATCGCCAACCAAATGCCCCATGGTGTCATTCACTTTTTTAAAATGATCTAAATCGATAAAAAGCAAACTAAAACCATCCTCATTGCGCCATCCTTGCAATGGTTTTAGTTTGGTTAATTCCCTGCTCAACGCTTGCTTATTCAATAACTGAGTTAAGTCATCATGATGTGCTTTATGTTGCAAACACTTGGTGCGTTCATCTACTAAAGAATTTGCCCAACGAACTCTGTTAATACTACTCCATAAATAAATACTTAGACCTGATATAATCACCAATATTACGGAGGCTGCAGCATACGCGTAATAATGACCTCTCGCATCATGGCTATTCTTATTGAACTCAATTGACCAAAGCTGGTTGGCAAAGGGGATATTGGCCTGCAAACTAATTAAAGTAGTTAGTTGTTCACAGTTTTTTTGACAGTCTTTCCGCCAGTATGAATCATAGATTTTCTGACTATTGTCACCCGAATTATAAATAACGAGCTGCTCATTATTTGAGCTGGTGATATTTCCCCACATAGAATCAATTAATTGATTTATCATCACAATGCCAACAAGGTAACCCCGCAAACCTGACTGCTCAGCCTTGTCTGTAAAAAATACCGGCAACAATAATCTTAAGCCCAATTCATTTTCATCGTTATGAAAGCTAACACTGGTAATTTTGTGATTATGCATGGCATTAAACATTTTGCTGCCTAGTTTACAGTCACTGCTTAAATCCACTCCTAACTCATGACCAATGATATCCGCGGGCTCTGCGAAAAGAACCGGATAAATTAATTCATTAGGTTTAGTAGAGCACTCTGAGTTTGCTCTCCTCATTTCTCTGACTTGATAATCAAAAAGACCACTTTGGCGAACTTTTTCTTCAAATTTAGACATGTTAGCTCTGTAGATAGCAGGTGCCCACTCAATACCTTGCATGCCGGTATTAGCAAGGAAGTCATGTGTAGCTAGCCGAGAAAAATCAGCTTGTGTTATTGGTATTTTAATATCGAGCAAACTGTGAGTCGCTAAAAAAACTTTGTCGATCGCTGAAACGGCTTGGGTTAAACTTGTCACTTTGTCTTTAAAACTAGATTCAAATTGTTGTCGGCTATATTGATGCTCGTAATAATTAACAGTCGTAAAAGCCAAAAAAGACATAATGAGCCCTATTAGCCAAAGCACAAAAATACCGCCATAACGCATAATAAAACTGTTATCATTTTTGCTTTGCATAGCACCAATATCCAACGGATTTATCCTAAATAATTAACCATAAACTCTGCTGTACATAATAACTTAAAAATGATTTAATGCAAACAATTCTCATTTAGATTTGATAGGAAAACAAGATTTTGAATAAAACAGCGAGTACTTTAACGGTTATAGCGTTGATGACATTAGCTTGCCCTAGCTATAGTCTTGCCAATGACAACGTGGTTAATGTTTACTCATTTCGAAAAGCTGAGCTTATTACTCCGTTAATTAATGAATTTACCAATAAAACAGGTATTAAAGTAAATTTGTCTAACGGCAAGGCTGATAAACTGATACAGCGATTGATCAATGATGGCGATAACAGCTTCGCTGATGTGTTGCTCACAGTAGATGTTGCAAGGCTGGAAGAAGCCAAAAAATTAGACTTGATTCAGCCAATAACTTCTCACCTATTGCATGCTAATATTCCTGCGGATTTAAGAGATCCAGAAAATTTTTGGTTTGGCTTATCTCTCAGGGCAAGAGCGATTTTTTATGCCAAAGATCAAGTTAATCCAGCTGAAATAAAATCTTATCAGGATTTAGCCGCAAAAAAATGGCAAGGAAAAATATGCAGTCGCCAAGGAGCTCATTTTTATAATGTTTCTATGGTCGCCAGTTTCATTTACCGTTACGGCACAAATTGGACCCAAAACTGGGTTAGTAATTTTGTCAATAATTTAGCCGTTCGCCCCAACGGTGGCGATAGAGATCAATTAAGAAAAGTGGCAAAAGGTGAATGCCAAATTGCTATAGCTAATAGCTATTATTATGGCGCTTTATCTGCCAGCGACAAAGAAAGTGATAGAGATGTTTATCAGAAGGTAGGGATTATATTTCCTACAACATTAACAATAGGCACACATGTTAATATTAGCGGTGCCGCTTTAACGAGATCCTCAAAACATAAGGTTAACGCCATAAAATTTATTGAGTTTTTAACAACAAAAGAAGCACAGAAAATTTACGCTAATAGTAATTATGAATATCCCATTAGCGCTAATACGCAGACGAGTCACTTATTAAAGTCATGGGGAAAGCTAACTACCGATAGCAAGTCAGTGCTGCAATTAACCAAATATCATCCACAAGCTAAACAAATTATCAAACGTAATTCGTGGTAAATCTCGTCTACTTTATAAGCCCCTCGATTGAAATCACGAGGGGGGATACCCAAAATAAATTCCCTATAAATTATTAATAAAGTTAAGCAATAATTGGCGATCTGCTTTTGTTAACTGCATATAGTTTTGTTTTGCGGTTTCCGCTTCTCCGCCATGCCATAAAATGGCTTCTTCAACATTTCGCGCTCGGCCATCGTGCAAAAAGTTAGTGTGACCGTTTACAGCTTCAGTAACACCTATTCCCCATAAAGGTGCTGTACGCCATTCTTGCTTCGTCGCTTCAAAATCTCGACGACCCGATAAGCCCTCCCCCATATCATGTAGCAGCAAGTCGGAATAAGGGCGAATCAACTGATTTTCCAAACGAGAAATTTCATGCTCCCCTGTCATTACCTGCGATTTATGACAATTTTCACAACCAATTTGATGAAAAATTCCTTCACCTTTTTGCACATTTACATCATTCATATTCCGGCGATAAACCACACCTAGTAATTGCAAGTAAGTGGTAACATCAACAAGCTGAGCGGGGCTTAATTCATAATCTAAACTGTCGGTCGCTTCAAGACATGCAGTTTGCTCTGGCTCACAGTTTTGCCTTGCTTTATGAGTCGTACTTTGATCGTCATGTCGATATAAAAATAATGGGTTATTTACCCCCATATCATTGTATGCGGCGGCGGCTGATTGTTGACGAATATCAAAGGCATTGGCTTTCCATGAAAAACGTCCAATAATTTTACCACCACGCTCTAGATCCCAAACATAATTTGGTCTACCTGAAATGCCGTCACCATTTTTGTCTTCTGGATCAGCCCAAGCTAATAGAGTTTCTTCTGGAATCGCTTCTAATAAACCTAAACCGTGAACTGGTGGCGCCATGCGTAATTCAAACACTGCTTTTTTAGGCATGTCTCCATACGCAAGCTCTGTGAGCAAAAACTCTGGTCGGCGTAATGAATATATTGTGCCATCAGGAAATGAGCCCTGCTGTTCGAGCCAATTAATACGTACTTTAGCTTCAGGGCTGACTCCCTCAATAGCACGGTCACCGATTTGATGACCATAACCTTTAGGGCTTAATGGCTCTCCATAAGGCCCAACTCCAGGAACAGATACACGAACAAAGCCACCGTTAAGCATCTCATTAGGCCCCGCTGGCGGTTTTGCTCTGCCGTCACCAACATGACAACTTTCACACGACACATTATTAAAAATAGGACCTAAGCCATCCGCATTATAACTAAAGCCAGGGCGTTCGGCAGGTGCGTATGGGCGTTCAAAAATACCGTCGCCACGATCAAATGCAGCTGATAACCCCCATGAAAGGTTGGGCGCTTCTTGCTCAAAAGCCTTCTCTTTAGAATGAAAATGAGTAAGATCGCCAGCACTTAAGCTTTCTGGCAGCTCTTTCGCTAAGTACCCCATATCAGCATCGCCATAACCAATATAAGGTTTAAAAATGCTCGTATAAATTTGACTGCATAAAACGATTAAACACATTGCTAAAACTAAAAAACCTAAATTTAATAAAGTAAATTTGCTTTTTTTGTTAGAGGTCAAATTGTTTAGTTCTTCATTCTGAGTATTTGAATTTGGCATGGCTCTATTCACTTAATCCTGCAAATGCACCATCGCCTAAATAGCTTTTTTGTTTACGCGTTAAAAAAAGTCTAAACAGAGCTAAGCACGTACCAAAAATAATTAACCATGAAACATAGCCAATTAATAAACTTGGGTAGGTTGATTCTGTTTCAATCCAGACGCTAAAGAAGAAATAAGCATACCAAGAACCTCCTGCAAACACAGGACCAAGCCACATGCTAATTTTTCGATGCTGCATAGCAAAGGCATTACAGACAATGACAGTAAAAATGGTTAATCGGATGAGTAATTCAGGATTATCAGTCCAATAAATAAAATTATTAATATGGTAATGATAGAAGACCATGGTTAATTCAGAGACCATCACTAGCACCATACCAACACGTAAAACGGTGTACACAATATGCATCATGATATTTTGAGAGGCTTCTGTTTGCCCTTTTGCTACAACATAAAAATAAAAGGTCATGGCAATACTAGAAACCCCTAAGCAAAGCCCTACGGTGTATGTTCGAAAAAGACTAGCAAGGTAAAACATTTCAAGTTCAGACATTAGAGAAATATATTTATAAGAAGGATTTGCCAATATTTTACCAACATCCCCCCTCCCAGTAAACAAAAATGACAATCATTTCTATTTGTAATCAGGTGTTTGATTGATAAATAGGAATACAAATAACTGCTTGTAGGATTTGTCATCTACGATTTTTCAGTTAGAATAGGGATTCGTTACGATAAGGAAGTATTATATGATTCAGCCGCAAAAAATAATAATAGCTGACGATCACCCTTTATTTAGACAAGCATTATTAGGTACTTTAAAACCCAAACTAAGTTACACAAATTGGCTTGAAGCACAAACAATCGCTGAACTTGAGCAACAATTACAAGAACATAGCGACAGTGACCTATTATTACTCGATTTAAATATCCCCGGTGCTCATGGTTTTAGTACACTTATTCATGTACGAAACCACTTCCCTCAAATTCCTGTGGTCGTTATTTCTGCACATGAAGATCATATAACTATTAGTAAAGCAATGAAGTACGGTGCCGCGGGGTTTGTGCCAAAGTCGACGCCTGTTGATGATATATTTTCTGCGATCATGACCGTTTTATCCGGTGATATTTGGCTACCTGAATTATTTCAAAATAGTAAAGAAGATCATGAGAATTGTGATATAGCGTCACGTGTTGCCAGTTTAACTCAACAGCAATATCGTATATTAATGATGTTTGCTCAAGGTTTACTCAATAAGCAAATTGCCTATGACCTAAATGTTTCAGAAGCGACTATCAAAGCCCATGCTACCGCTATATTTCGTAAATTAGATGTACGAAACAGAACTCAAGCGGTTATCGCTATTGCTCAGTTAGACTTAACAGAAGCCGAGTTTAAATAGAACTTAAAGTAAGTCGCAATTTTTTCATCCTTATTTCGACTTACATTCCAAGCTATATTACCCCTAATACCCGTAATCCTCTTGTAACTTCTGCGCTAACTTAGCACTGATCATTGCTCTAAGAACCGCAGGCTTAACTAACTTACGCATATAACCAACGTCGGCACTTTTTGCTTTTTCTTCAATACCACGCTCCGTAGTTGCCGTGATTAATATAGCAGGTATATAATGGTTACAATCTCGGCGTATATCTGCAATTAACGTTAAACCATCAGCTTGATGACCAGCAGGTAGTCCGGATTGATAACCCAGTTGATAATCAACTAATAAGATATCAATATCACTTTGGTGGCTAGCAAATTCTTGTAAGGCTGTCTCACGTGAGTCAGCAGCAAACACATTACAGTCCCATGCCGACAATAATTCCACCATACCACTTAACACATCGGGATCATTATCAATACACAGCACTGTGATATCTTTTAAGCCCATGCTCATCGCTGGCATTATTACTGTTGGTTTTGTCATTAATTCAGTCGCTTTTTCTACCGCAATAGAAAATTTACAACCCTGCATTTCTCTCGACTTTAAACTTAATGAGTGCCCTAATAAATGCACTAATGATTGAGTAATATTTAGACCTAAACCTAAGCCTCTACCTGACTGACTATTCGGTGTGTCTAACTGAGTAAATTGCTCGAAAACTACCCCTTGTTTTTCTAAAGGAATTCCTGGGCCGTTATCTAATATTTGAATGAGAACCTGGTCGTTAGATACACGTGCACCCAATAATACTTTGCCAGGACTAGCATAACGAAACGCATTGCCGACTAAATTTTGAATAATTCGCCTTAACAAGTGTTGATCCGATTTAACCCAGACTTGGGTTGCCACTAACCTAAATTCAACATCTTGCTCAATAGCCAATGCAGAAAATTCTTGCGCTAAATTTTCAAACAAATCATTTAAAGCAAAGACTTCAACAAGCGGTTTGATATTGCCACTTTCCAAACGAGCGATTTCAGCTAAATCAGCCAACAAATCATTTGCCGCTTTAAGCGATCTATCAATATTGTCTACTTGCCTTTGTTGCTCCGAAGATAAATTTTGTTGCTCGGTTAATGCTGAAGTAAATAAACGGGCAGCTTCCAGAGGTTGCATTAAATCATGGCTACAGGCTTTTAAGTATTGGCTTTTTTTAATATGGGCTTGTTCCGCTTTTTCATGGGCTTTTGCTAGCGCTTCATTGGTTTTAGCTAAGGTAAGCGTACGCTCATATACCCGCGTTTCTAAATCTAAATTAGCTTCTTTTAATACTTGCTCGGCTTGACGATAAGCTGTGATGTCTGAAAACAACATAACAAATCCACCGTCAGGTAGTGGATTACCTTCAATTCGAACAGTTTGGCCATTGGCTTGTTGTCGTTCAGAGCTATGAGGGCTACCTTGACGCAAATATTCAAGACGCCTAAATACTTGATTATCAATATCACCTGCACCACAAAAGCCGCGTTTGACGTTATGACGAATCAAGGATTCAACAGGACAACCCACATAAACAAGTTCAGAAGGAAAATCAAATAAGTCTAAATATTTTTTGTTCCATGCGACAAGCTTTAAATTATCATCAACAATAGAAATACCTTCACTGGCATTTTCTATAGCACTCTGTAACAAATTTTGTGAAAATTGCTGCTTTTGACTTGAAGCATCTTCAACTAATACCGCTAATTCATCTAAGGCAATATCTCTACCATCAAGTGCTGATGATAATACCAAACGTGCTGATGAAGCGCCCATTACCATCGCTAAGGTATTTTCAGTATGTTGTAGCAAAAGTTGATTATAGGTAGCATTACCCAGTTGTTTTTTGTTATTTGATGAAAGAAATAGGCTAAAACTCGATTTCGCCTTAGATTCGCCAACAAAGCGAGAAGCCAATAACTCTAGCTCATTCACATCGAGCTGTCGTTTTTTTTCTATTCTCAATAAACTAGGTGATTGCCACTCTAAAAATAATGAGGCTTGCACCCGCTCTTGAACACTTTGTCGACTTATTTGTGACAACGCCCACATCACGATAATATTAGCGGCTAAACTGAATAAAGTTGCCGTCGTTTTAGCGGGTAAAACACCTTCAGCAAATGGTGATGCATACAAGCCAAATTGTGGTAAGAAGTTCAACGATAACCATAAAATAAAGCCAATTAATATTCCTGCATAAACGCCCATTAAACTAGCTCTTCGCCAATAAAAAGCAACCACTAATGCAGGCGTGAGCTGTGCAAACGCACCAAAAGCAACCTCGCCTAATGAAGAGAGTGTATCAGGCGAGGCCATAACAAAAACACCGTACCCAGACATGATAATAAAGAGTACTAAAAATTTACGTATGTTTAATAAGCGCTGCCTAAAATTATCGTAATTGGTTTGTGCCACTTTTTGTTGACGATAAAGCAGCGGAAAAACAATTTCATTACTCAACATGGTACTTAAAGCGAGCGCTGAGATTATTACCATAGAACTCGCCGCAGACACTGCACCAAGAAAAGCAAACAGGGTTAACCACGTTTGCCCGCCAACGCCTGGCAAGAATAAAACGTACGCATCTGAAGGGACCGTATCACCTAACAATAATTGCCCTGCTAGACCTAGCGGTGCAGCAAAAAAAGCAAAAATCAGAATGTAAATAGGAAATACTCGTCGACCTAACCAAGTATCCTTTTGATCTTTTAGCTCAACTACCATTACCTGAAACTGCCTTGGCAAGGATAAAAATGCCGCCATAACAATTACTAACATTGCTAACATTGAACTAACATTATCAACATTCATTTGCTGTTCAAATTTTATACTAGCGTCTGATTGTAGCCATAAATCTAATGGCGAGTCGAATAACGAAAAACAAACAAATAACCCCACCGCAAGAAAAGCAATGATTTTAACCAAGGATTCAAAGGCAATCGCTAACATTACCCCTGGATGTCGCTCGGTAACATCAATGTTTCGAATACCAAATAGAATGGTAAACACAACCAACACTAAACTGACCACTAAACCAATATCCCAACGAGCAAGGCTTTGATCTATTTGTAACTGTTGAAAGGTATATACCATCGCTTTTAATTGCAAAGCGATATAGGGCATGGTGCCAACAAACGCAACAATAGTCACCATGATGGCAAGGTTATGTGATTTACCAAAACGTGCTGCGAGCAAGTCAGCAATAGAGGTTAAGTTTAGTTTCAAGCTAACGCGAATAATACGTTGAATAAATGGCCAAGCAAAAATAAAGAGTAATATAGGCCCTAGATAAATAGGAATATGTGATAAAAAATTAGTAGCAGCTTGCCCTGTTGTCCCTAAAAAGCTCCATGAAGTACAGTACACTCCCAGCGTTAAGGCATAAATAATCCCTTGACCTTTTGTCGCAAGTTGATGCTTATATTTATCCCCTAAAAAGGCAATGAAAAATAACAAGCCAATGTAAAGTAAACTAATACTGACTAATTGCCAATTCGGAAACATAACAACTCTCTATAAAGGGGAAATTTTATTACTTATAACAAACCTGCTAACAGTACCAATATAAGCAAGAGAATACTCTTAGATATATACGACTTTTAGCTAATTTTTAATCTATTGTGAGTTTGGCATCGAACTTATTCAAATATTTTATATCAACAAAAAGGAATGAAATTTGTTACACTGCGCGCCAACCAAGGGGAGCAGTATATATTAGCCGATAATATAAGGCGAAAATAACTGCTGAGATGCAATAAAACTAATTTATTTTAATTAGGCGAACCCTTTGAACCTGGACGGGAATTTATTACTTAACGAATAAATTATCTGGCGTAGGAATGGTTTGAAAATCTTCAGTTAATAACCTCCCAGTGCCGGATCCCGAAGTATATATACTCATGAGATCTTTATGACTTTTACCAAATCGACCATAGCGTTAACTATTTCGACTGCATTAATTACTAGCCTTAATATTCAAGCTGATGATAAAGAACATATTGAAGTTATTACTGTTAGTAGTGATTTTCGTCAACAAAACTTATTAAAAACACCTTCCTCCCTATCTGTATTAACAGATAATGAAATTAGGCAACGTAATGCCCAGCACCTTGAAGAATTAATAGCTGTTAGCCCCAACGTTAATTTTGCCAGTGGTTCTCAGCGCGCGCGTTATTATCAGATTCGCGGCATTGGTGAACGTAGCCAGTTTAAAGAGCCTATTAATCCGTCTGTGGGTATGATTATCGATGGTATTGATTTTACCGGTATCGGCAGTATTGCTAACCTTTTTGATGTACAACAGGCTGAAATTTTTCGCGGTCCCCAAGGCACACGCTTTGGTGCAAATGCTTTAGCAGGTATGATTAATATCACTACTAATGCACCAACAGAAGAATTTGAAGGGGCAATTAAGGTAGATGCAGGTAACTATGACAGCTACGGCCTGGCTTTAGCACTTTCAGGACCGGCAACAGACACTGTAAATTATCGCTTAGCCGCTAATCAATATAAAAGTGATGGTTTTATTGATAACAGCTATTTAGATAAAGAAAATACTAATAACCGAGACGAAACAACTGTTAGAGGAAAGCTATCAATAGAAGCTACTGAAGATCTGACCATAGACTTAGCGGCTTTTTACTTTGACTTTGACAATGGCTATGATGCATTCTCACTGGATAACACCCGCGAAACACTCTCTGATCAGCCAGGAGTTGATAGTCAAAAAACTTCAGCATTTTCTGCTAACTTTATTTATCAAGGTTTTGATGCATTTACTCTTAAAGCGCTAATAAGTAGTGCAGATTCGGACCTTGTTTATGGGTATGATGAAGATTGGTCTTATGTGGGTATTTCTGATCCTGCCAATATTAAAAACCAAGATTATGCTTATTATGAATATTCATCTCAAGATTATTATTTTCGTGATAAATCAACACAAACATTTGAGTTAAGAGCACTATCAAATGACAACAGCAAATTATTCAATGATTCAACTGATTGGGTTGTTGGTCTTTACGTTAAAACGGATGATGAAGATCTACAACGCCAATACACCAATCCAGAAAAGAGCTTCTCGTCAAACTTTGATACCCGCTCTATTGCTGCTTATGGTCAGCTTGACAGCCAACTGAATGAACAATGGTCATTAAATATCGGGCTGCGAGTTGAACAGCGTAGTGCCGATTATGTTAAATCAGACGGTTTTACTGACAACCTTGATGACACTATGGTTGGTGGTAAGTTAGTACTTAGTTACCAACAGAATGATAGTAGCTTTTGGTATGGCTCAATCAATCGTGGTTATAAAGCTGGCGGGGTGAATACCGATGGTAGTTTACCAAATGAATTACGTAGTTTTGACCCTGAATATTTAACCAACTATGAACTCGGTTATAATGTGTCACTACTGAACAATGATGCCTATATTCGTACTGCCATATTTTATATGGACAGAACTGACATGCAGGTTAAAAGCTCTAAAACCACGGCCAATGACGATCACAGCACCGAGTTTGTTGAATACCTAGGTAATGCGGCTTCCGGTAATAACTATGGTCTCGAAGTAGAGGCCGCATGGCAACTAAGTGACACCATAAACATTTACGGCTCTTTAGGGCTACTCGAAACTGAATTTAACGACTTTATTACCGCCGATGCTCTGTCATTAAGTGGTGAAGAGCAGTCTCATGCACCAAATTATCAATTTAGCATCGGCGTGAATTATCAACCAACCGATGCTTGGCTATTCAATATATCATTCGACGGTAAAGATGAGTTCTATTTCTCTGATACACGATATTATGATTATGATGGTAATGATTCGGTTGAACTTGCAGAGGCTATTCCTGAACAGGATATAAAATCAAAATCAATGGTATTAGTAAACGCCTCAATTTCTTATTTAACGGATGATTGGCAAGTAAAGCTTTGGGGTCGTAATTTAACCAGCAAAGACTATGCTAACCGTGGATTTTATTTCCCTAACGACCCACGTGACGGCTATGTTCCAAAGCAATATACGTTATTATCTGAGCCATTAGTTTTTGGTGTTAGTGTAGATTATCAGTTTTAAGCTCCGATTCATCTATACGCTCAAGGTAGGCAAATAACTTTTGTTTATCTTGAGCGTAAGATAAAGTAATAGAGTAAATCACAACAGTTAAGGGATTTTTATGAAGATATCGATCGAATTAAGCTTATATCCATTAGCCATGGATAATTTCAAAGATGAAATATGGACCTTTATCAAGCGCCTTCGTCAAGTTGATGGCTTGAATGTGGTAACTAATGGTATGAGCACGCAAGTATTTGGTGATTATGACTTAGCAGTAAGTAATGTAATGCGCGAGATTAAACAGGTTCATAGCACGACAAATGCCGCTGTTTTTGTCTGTAAATTTATTAATGGTGATCGTTCACAAGTAGAAGCCGAAAGCTAGTGTCTGATTTACTTGTAAATATTGTTGATTATCTTACAGCACTTCCTTGGTTAGAGCTTATCGCCATGTTGCTTGCCCTTGCCTATGCAATACTAGCCGCACAGGGTTCAATTTGGTGTTGGCCCGCAGCGTTTATCAGCACCGCAATTTATACCGTTATTTTTTATGATGTATCATTGTTAATGGATAGTGCGCTAAATGTTTATTACTTGGTAATGGCTGTATATGGTTATTGGGCTTGGCAAAAAAACGCTCAATCACAACATGAGCAAAGCTCGCTACCCATAGACATCGTTTCATGGCAAGCAAATTGGCATTTAAAAGCCTGTTTAATATTAACAATAATCTCCTTAGTTTTAGGTTATATTATGGCAAATAAAACCACTGCTTCTTTTCCTTACCTTGATACCTTCACCACTGTATTTGCCGTATTCGCCACCTATTTAGTCGCGCAAAAAGTATTAGAAAACTGGCTCTATTGGATAGTCATTGATGTCGTTTCTATTTACCTTTATATAGAGAAGGGGTTAATACCTACAACCGTGTTATTCATCATTTATGTTGCTATTGCACTATATGGTTACATCAAGTGGTTAGCTATTTATAGGCGCTCTAAAACGAAGCAAATTAATTTATCCGATATTATTACGGATTAACTACGGTGAAAGATTTGCTAAGTGCTTTGCCTTGTTTTAATCAAGTTGAGAATATTTCGACTATAACCTCAGGACTGAGTCAAAGCTGCTTTAAAGTCATTGCTGATAATATGGTCTATTTTGCTAAAACTGTTACCAATAATAGTGAAGTACCTATGGCAATTTGCGCCAGTAAGTCAGGCCTTAGTCCAAGCGTTATTTACCATGATCAAGACTGGCTCGTCTGTAACTTTATTGACGCTAACAGTTTAGCGCAAAGTACAATAGATACCGAAGAAAAAATAAAGCACGCAATTAAGTTGATGGTGCAATGCCATCAGTTAAATATCAAACCTGCAGAACTAGCAGTAAACAACATTAGCAATACACTCATCAATAATGCACATTACTCAACGCTGCAACAAACAGCGCTTTTACAATTTGGTGAATTAATTTTAGCCCCGCTTGGTGACATTAAACCTAGTGTTTGTTGTCATGGTGACTTGAATTTTAGCAACGTTTTGATGAATCAAGCACTAAGCACTTGGCTAGTCGATTATGAATGTGCTTGTACTGCACCTATTGAATATGATTTAGCGATGTTGATTGCAGTAAACAACCTAACTAGCGATAAGATCACAATAATTGTTGAGCAATACGAGATTCAATCATCTGTAAAAGTGAATTCGCAATTGCTCAATCACTATCTATTATTTTGTTATTTTATTAATGCCTTGTGGTATTTCAAGGCTTACCACGAAAGAGCTGATACTGAAAATAATCAAGCGCTATTAAACCACACCAAAAAACAGTGGTACGCACTTCAGTCATTATTAAAAGTTAATGACTCGCCTCTACTTAGCCGTTTGAGTATAAAACTCGCTAATGTATTGACCGCCTTTAATCTTAGCAACCAAACGTAATTTGTAACTATCTCCTTGATTACTAACAAAACTGCGTAATGGGGTTTTGTTGCGCCAATAATAAGGACTTTTTTTCATACCTAATTGGTAAGTTGTCATTTTGTCGTGTTTATCCACTAAAAATAGCGTAGCGGTATCTAATGGAAAAGTAGAATTAACCTCTGTAACACCACCTTCATCAGAAATGTTCACTTTAAACTCACCTGATTTAAGCACACAGCTTTTATTAATTATATCGCAATGCCCTTCTGGCACCAGCTGAATGATTTTTGTTTTAGCCGCTTGACTCTCGTTGTAGTAATCAGCACCAACATAACCTAATACAGCAAGAAAAGGGGCAACCATAAATGCGGCTTTAAGATGTCTATTCATATTATTTTCTATTTATTTCTATTTATTAAAACAGGATGGGTAATTTAACAGAAAAGGCTAGACGACTCTTTAAAAAATTGTCGCCTAGCCTTTTATTTTTAGATTTTACTTAATATTCAATAACTGAATATCTAGCTTATAATCTTAGTGATCATGTGCTGCTGCACAGTCACCTGGTGCACGCATATGCTCTACCATATCTTGGATATGAGCTGGAGCTGGACCAGTCACTTTAAGTACAGCGAAAGCTACACCAAAGTTAACTAATGCACCAACCGCACCAAAAGCGTTAGGAGAAATACCCATGAACCAGTTAGGACCCATGTCACCTAGGAATGAAGTACCTGGGATGAACATAATGCCTTTGTGTTGGAATACATATAACATTGTTATACCGATACCAGAACACATACCAGCGATTGCAGCAGTACCACTCATTTTCTTAGAGAATATACCCATCATTAATGCTGGGAAGATACTTGATGCTGCTAAACCAAAGGCTAGTGCAACCGTACCTGCAGCAAATCCTGGAGGATGTAACCCAAGGTAACCAGAGATCAATATCGCTATAGTCATAACTACACGACCCGCAAGTAACTCATTTTTCTCTGATAAGTCAGGCGTTAATACCCCTTTCATTAAATCATGTGAGATAGATGAGGATATTGCTAATAATAAACCTGCCGCAGTAGATAATGCAGCTGCTAGGCCACCGGCAGCAACTAAGGCTATTACCCAGTTAGGTAAATTCGCAATTGCAGGGTTAGCTAGTACCATAATGTCACGGTCAACTTTAACCATTTCATTTGTTACTTTATCAGCAGTGTACTGAATTTTGCCATCGCCGTTTTTATCTTCAAATTTTAATAAACCAGTTTTTTCCCAGTCTTTAAACCATTGTGGACGTTCGTCATAAACTAGGTTCTCACCTGCTGATGGTTCAATGGTATTCATCAAGTTAAGACGAGCCATAGCACCAACTGCTGGAGCAACAGTATAAAGTAATGCAATACAAACTAAGGCATAACCTGCAGATTGACGTGCCGCTTGTACTGATGGAACAGTAAAGAAGCGCATAATTACATGAGGAAGACCCGCAGTACCAATCATAAGAGAGATAGTATAAGCGAACATGTTCAATGTTCCGCCTAAGTTAGCTGTTGTGTACTCTTTAAAGCCTAAATCAGTAACAACCATATCTAACTTATCAAGTAAATAAACACCACTACCGTCAGCTAAAGTACTGCCTAAGCCTAATTGTGGAATAGGGTTACCTGTTAGTTGGAATGAAATAAAGATTGCTGGAATTGTATAAGCAAAAATCATAACAACATATTGCGCGATTTGCGTGTAAGTAATACCTTTCATACCACCTAGTACAGCGTATACCCAAACAACGAACATACCGATGCCTAAGCCTAAACCGTAATCAACTTCTAAGAAGCGAGAGAAAGCAACACCTACACCTTTCATTTGACCGATGATGTAAGTTAATGACGCGATAATTAAACAAGCAACAGCAACAATACGTGCAGCTTTAGAATAATATCTATCAAAAATAAACTCAGGTACTGTGAACTTACCGTGTTTACGCATGTATGGCGCTAAAAGCATTGCCAGTAATACATAACCACCTGTCCAACCCATTAAGAATACTGAGCCGCCGTAACCTAAGAAAGCAATTAAACCTGCCATTGAAATGAATGACGCTGCACTCATCCAATCGGCACCAATTGCCATACCGTTTTGTAATGGGGTAATACCACCGCCCGCTACGTAAAAATCACTAGTTGAACCCGCACGAGCCCACCAAGCGATAGCAAAATATAAGGCGAATGTGCCAAATACTGCGATGTAAGTATATAGTTTTAACTCATCCATCTTTTAGCCCTCTGCGTGATATTTTTTATCAAGCTTGTTCATTTTGGCACCATACCAAAAAATCAAGACAAGAAATGAATAAATTGAACCTTGCTGTGCAAACCAAAAACCGAGTTTGTACCCACCTAGACGAATTGCATTTAGCGGCTCTACAAGTAGTAAACCTAAACCAAATGAAACTACAAACCAGATTGCAAGACATATAAAGATAAGGCGAAGATTTTCCGACCAATACGTTTCTTTATTTTCCACAATAGTCTCCTAGCGACGTTGTTATAATTTTTATTACGAAATTAGCGTTTTAATATTATTGTTACGCCAATATTAATGAAAAGCACTTAATGTAATAACTTTCTAGAAAAAGTGTGGATATAGATTACTGTCAGTTATCTTACATAAATTCAAGATAGAGACAAAAATCCATATTCAACTTTAACCATCCTCAATTTAACAAGCTTTGATTTTCGCGGATATTACACTTTAGTCTAGATCACTGACTAAAATAGCTTTTTAGAATAGTTGACTACAGTAAACAACCTGAATTAATAGGCTTTTTAGCACTTAATTCATTTCAACACCAACTTTAGTCTAAATCGCCATTTCAATGGTTGACTGTACAGAGCTACCACTCTAAATTAAGAACTGATACTAATGGCGTTTCTCATTCTAGCTGAATCATGCACCTTCAAATGGAACGGGTATAATACCAATTGAAATAAGGAATCGACCAACTTAGAGTTACATAGCGAGCTTAGAACAAACAAAATGAGTTAAACATAGTTACTCTATATTTCATTCATTTAGTGATGTTATCAGTTTGCAACGAAACTCCCAAAGGGCGAGTTTAAAAGACTTACATTCGGCGTTATTGATTTTGACAAGGGAATAACCATTCTCTTCAATCAATGCCTTGCCTCTAAGCCTTTTAATTATCGCTAAGTGGTACATTCATTGACTCAATTGGTATAAGCGTAGGTCTGGCTTTATCTGAAGGATCAAAAGCTAACCTATATGTTCTCCTACATGCAGGCAGACACTAATAATGGATATTGAACTTTCTGAAATCTCAAGCTTTATACAAAGCATTCCTCCCTTTGACAGTTTGCCAAAATCTGCCCTTGCACGATTTATACGAGAGTTAAGTATTAACTACGTACGTAAAGGCGAAACCTTACCCCCCAAAGGTATCGATGAACCACGCTTATATATTGTACGTAAAGGCGCACTCACTTGTTTGGCTAATGATGATGAGCTAATTTCTCGTTTAGGAGAAGGCGATTTATGCACCGAATTTTGTAAACAAAGTTTACACACACCAAACGATATTCAACCAAGAGCTCCACGACAAGTAAAGACTGACGAAGACTGCTTAGTCTATAGCCTTGATTGCGAAATAATACGCGATCTTGGTGAGCAATATCCAAGCATTAGTGACTATTTCAGCTATAATTCAGCTCAACGACTCAAACAAAAAATGTCTAAAGTCAATGAAGAAGCCATTATTTCGTCTTCTTTGATGAATACCTCTGTTAGTAATTTTTACCATTCTCCTGTCGCTGGTATAGACGCAAACCAAAGCATTCAACAAGCCGCAATACAAATGACCGAACAAGGATACTCTTGTTTAGTAGTGCTTGATAATACTAAATCTATTGGCATTATTACTGACAAAGACATTCGCCGACGATGTGTTGCAGATGGCTTGCCTATTAGCACCAACATTTGCGAAATAATGACCCGTAACATGAGTACTATTGATATAAACAGCAATGCTTATGATGCCTTAATGGCCATGACAGCCAAGCATATACACCATTTACCTGTGACGAAACAGGGTGAAGTAGTTGGCATGGTAACGGTCACAGATTTAATGAACAACGAAGGTCATAACGCCGTTAATTTTTCCAGCATTATTAATAAAGCAAAAAGCCTTACTGAATTAGTAGAAATCAGTGTTTTATTACCAAAATTACAAATTCGCTTAGCCAAACTTGGTGCCAGTGCTGACCATGTAGGTAAAAGTATCAGTGCCATTACCATGGCATTTACTAAACGTTTAATTGATATGGCAGAAGAAAAATATGGTAAAGCACCTGTTCCCTATGCATGGCTTGCAGCTGGTTCACAAGCAAGACAAGAGCAATTAGCTCATTCAGATCAAGACAATGGCATAATCATTTGTGATTCAATGAAGCCCTACGATGATGCTTGGTTTGAAAGTTTAGCACATTTTGTTTGTGATGGTTTAGCAGACTGTGGGTTTATTTATTGCCCTGGCGATATAATGGCAACCAACCCCAAATGGCGTCAGCCGATGAAAGTTTGGCAGAAGTACTTTGATGGCTGGGTTGATACACCCACTCCAAAAGCGTTATTGAATTCTAGCGTATTTTTTGACTTAGAAACCATCTGTGGTGATGCTAGTTTGCTTAATACAGTTCGAACAAATTTACTCAAAAAGACCACAAAGAGTAGTTTGTTTATCGCTCATTTATCCAAAAATGCTTTAAGCTTACGCCCGCCTCTTGGCTTTTTCCGTGATTTTGTTTTAAAGCAAAATGGTAAACATAAAGCCACCTTAGATCTTAAACATAATGGCATTGCTCCTATTGTTGATCTTGCACGCATATATGCGCTTTCTCAAGGGATTAGCGCTGTTAATACTATTGAACGTATTAAGCAAGCCGCAGGCACTGCGGCTATTACTAAATCATCAGCAGATAACCTTATAGATGCTTACGAATTTTTAGGGATTTTACGAGTAAAACATCAAGCTAAAAAGCTAGTAGAGGGTCTTGAGCCAGACAACTATTTATCTCCCAAAGAATTATCAAAATTAGAACGAGAACATTTAAAAGATGCCTTTAAAGTTATCAAAACTTTACAAGACTCAAGACAAGCGAGCTTCTAATGGCGATTAAATCATTAATTAATTACTTAGTTGGATACGAGGCCAAACGAAAAAAACTATTAAAAAAAGTGCAAAATGGTCCTTTACACGACTTTTTGTCTGTACCTTTTCCTTCACTTGATACGCCCATAGATCGACTGCCGATATTAGCAGTAGATTTTGAAACAACAGGCCTTGATGCCAATATCGATAAGTTACTCAGTGTTGGCTTTGTTTTACTAGAGCAAGAACAAATAAAACTTAATTCTAGTTACCACCAAATAATTAACACTAAAGCACAACTTGAAGAAAGTAACGTTATTATCCATCAAATTACCGATGAACAGAAAGATCAAGGGCAGCCGCTACACAAAGTAGTAGAACAACTATTAAAGGCGCTAGCCGGCAAAGTAATGTTAGTGCACTTCGCTAGAATTGAACGACAATTTTTACAACAAGCTTGTCTTGAGCTTTATGGTTTAGCGCCTGATTTTCCGATGATTGATACCTTAGTAATTGCCAAACGTCAACTTGATAAACGTGATGTAGCTTACGATCCTTCTGAATTACGTTTATCAAGCTTGCGGAATAAATATCAACTACCCGATCACCATGGCCATGATGCATTAAATGATGCCGTCGCTACAGCAGAATTATTACTCGCTCAAATGGCAAGTAAAAACAGCACCGACAAAGTATTATTCAAAGATATTATTTTATAAATTATAAGCTATTCACTATCAACGGCAAGGCCACTGTAATTACAAAAACTTAAAAGTAATCTTACCTGCTCCTTTTGGCTCATAACAACCCCACTAAAGTCTAATTGCCTCATTTGGCTATCCTCGTATGCTAAATAGAGCTAAATTTAAAAACCATAAGTAGTAAAGGTAATAAAATTGAATAATCAAACAACTCCCCTCATTTTTTATGCATTAATTAGCGCAATACTCATCGCACTTTTTCATTATTTTGGTGGCTATTTATTTAATTCACCTCTGCAAAGCGCTTTCGGTCTTGCAACCTTCAGTTTTCTATTGATTTTTTTTACCGCAAAACAAAAGCAAGTAAACTCAGATAATGAACCAGAAGATGAAACCACAAATCAATTTGAAAAAATTGGTGAAGAAATAGGTACCAAAGCCAGTGAGTTAGCGATTAACTCAGCGGAAATTAGCTTTTTTTTAGCACAACTAAGTACAGCAATTGATAATTCCAGTGACGACGTCGATCGCCTTGCTACAGCAGCAGAGCAAATGTCTGTTAATAGCAAACAAATAAATGACAATGCTGATCTAGCCTCACAACAAGCCAGCCAGGCTATGAGTGCTAGCACCGCGAGTTCTGAACAATTAACTAATAATATAACTATCGTTAATCAACTTAATGAATCAGTGAATAATGCTTCTGACAAAATAAAATCATTGGAGCAAAAGGCATCTGAAATTCAAAGTATCACTGATGTAATTAATGGTATCTCTTCTCAGACCAATTTATTAGCATTAAATGCTGCCATTGAAGCAGCTAGAGCCGGTGAACAAGGGCGAGGGTTTGCTGTAGTTGCTGATGAAGTAAGAGCTTTAGCCGCTAAAACAGCTGATGCCACTAATCAAATTGGCGAAATGTTAAATCAAATTAGTAAAGAGACCAACGAAACAAATACGGTAATGACCACCATTGTGCAACAAACAGGTAGTGTCGTTAATACCATGACCGACCTTTCACAATCGTTCGCTGACATTGACCAGTTGATGGCTGATTCATCCGCTGCCAGTGATCACATCAGTCATGCTTTACAAGAGCAAGATTTAGCGGCTGCTGAAATATCATCTTCAGTGGTCAATCTACATGACTTTCTTATTGATAAAAGTAAAGAGACTCAAACAGTATCTAAGCAGGCACAAACACTTTCCAATGGCACCGAATCTATTTTTGTTCACCTGTCTGAATTTGGCGGAGATACGTTAGTTAATAAAATGTGTTACCAAGCAGAGTTAGCGGCAAAGCAAGTGAGTGAATTGTTTGAACAAAGCATAGATAGCAACAAAATTTCACTACAGCAACTGTTCGACTTTAATTATAAGCCGCTAGGCAACACAAAACCGCCAAAATTTACTACCGGTTTTGATCAGTTTACCGATAGAAATTTACCGAGTATTCAAGAGCCATTACTGCAAAAGCACCCTGAGATGATTTATGCTGGGTCTGTCGATATTAATGGGTATTTTCCTACCCATAATAAATGCTTCTCTAAACCACTAACTGGCAATGTTGATATCGATATGATGAATAGTCGCACTAAGCGAATGTTTAATGATCCAACTGGTATTCGTTGTGGCCAGCACACTGACAAATTTTTATTACAAACTTACAAGCGAGATACTGGCGAAATCATGCACGATGTTTCCGCACCAATTATAGTGCAAGGAAAACATTGGGGCGGCTTTAGAATTGGTTTCAAAGCAAACTAATACCAAGTCCACTAAGTTATTTCCCACTCAACGAGAATTAAAAGGCTTAGAGGCAAGGCATTGATTGAAGAGAATGGTTATTCAGGAGAATATGCTCCTGCATTCTCTAATAAGCAACAGCCATGTAGCGCCCTTGTCAAAATCAATAACGCAGCATATACGCCTTTACTTTTTATTAGGTACTCGCCCTTGGGAGCTTGTCAGAAAAGCAATAACTGCACAAATTTGTTAGATATAGAATGACTATACCAGCATAAATTTTATTTGTTATAACTTCTCTGACATAGCTCTGAGGTGGGAATAAATTTAATGTAATTGGTATAACCTATTGTATAACGAGAAATTCTTCAACTTTCGACTAAAGTATAAGATAAAAAATGATATTTTAGACTTAGGTCTAATTCCCTTTCAAGTCAATTAATCCTACCTTATTAGCAGAACAATAATTAAGCATGACTTTTTCATTTTAATGATAAATCATGTAACAGAACATAAGCCAAAAGATAAGCTAAAGAGACAAAGAGCTCGGCTTTACAAATAAAACACAACAAGAAAAATGGGAACACACAATGCTGAACAATAAATTTAAAAAACTATTACTTACTTCATCTCTACTTGTAGCCACGGGCGCTGCAAATGCCGGCTACGAAATCAAATTATCGGATAAAGATAAAGTATCTTTTGGTGGTTATATCAAAGTAGATGCGCGCTATGTTGATGGTGATGTTGGCTATCGTGATTTTTGGTTAGGTGCCGGTACTGCTACGGCACTAACAGAAAGCAAATCACGCGTTCGTCTGTTTGCCAATGAGACTCGCTTTAACATGAAATACACCCATGGTGAAGTAATGGGCTTTATTGAGATGGACTTTTGGGGTGGTGGTGGTAATGAAATTATCTCTAACTCTGCTAACCCACGTATTCGCCATGCGTTTATTAAATATAAAGATGTAGTTGTTGGTCAAACTTGGACCACCTTCATGAACACCAGTGCTATTCCTGAAACAGCTGATTTCGCTGGTCCTGCAATGGGCTTAGCGTTTATCCGTCAAGGTCAAGTACGTTACACCATGGGTAACTTCCAAGTTTCACTTGAAAATCCATTCACCTTTGGTGGTGATGCTAGTATCGATGATGTGCCTGATGTTATTGCTAAGTATAGCTTCAAAGGCGACTGGGGTAATATTTCTGTTGCTGGTTTAGGCCGTCAAATGCATACAGAGTTAGGCAATACTGAAACAGGTCTTGGTTATTCAGTTGCCGGTCGCATTAAAACTGTTGGTAAAGATGATATTCGTTTCCAAGTACACGGTGGCAATGTAGGTCGTTATGTAGGTGTTGTTTCAGCGCATGATGTTGTTGGCGAAGAAGCCGAAGACACAACTTCATATCTTGCTTCATATCGTCATTTCTGGACAGAAGATTTAAGAAGTACCTTTGCTTATGCCAGTGCTGAAGCTGACATTTCAGGTATGGAAAGTACGCAATGGAGCGTTAACTTATTCAAAAACTTAACTAAACAATTATCGGTAGGTGTTGAAGCTGGTAATTACTCAAGAGATGACCAAGATGTTGACTCTAACTACTTGCAATTATCAGCTAAATACGTTTTATAGTTTTTAGTTAAAACCTAACTACCTTGCGTTAGTTAACCTCCAACCGAGGTTATTTTATGGGGAAGCTTTTGCTTCCCCTTTTTTTGTTTCGCAAAAGGTAAACCTTGTCTATAGTTAAGATACCTTAAATTAACTATGATCATCATGAATGACCGCATAATTGCTAGATGGCTAGCTGCATCGCTCTGCCTACTGCTATTTTTCTTGCCTGTCTTATTACAGGATGAACTGACATTATTAACAAATTGGTTACTAATTCTTAGCTCTTGGTTACTTGTTATTATCATCACCGCTTACCCTTCGATAAAAGCCTTTATCACTAAAAGAGATGGGTGATTACGATGGCATTCAACTCGTTAGTTTTACTGCTAATCATTTACATAGTAATACTCTTTTTGATTGCCCAATGGGCACAATCGAACAGCAATCAAGCACAAAAAGTGCGGAACTCAGCTCATACCTACTCGTTAAGTCTCGCCGTTTTTTGCACTTCTTGGACCTTTTTTGGCAACATTGGGGGGGCTTCTACACAAGGATTTTTTCTTCTATCCCTTTATTTAGGCTCCAGCATGACTTTTATTTTCATGACGCCTTTATTAAAAAAAATGGTCTTGCTCAAAAATGAATTTCATTCTACTAGCATTGCCGATTTCATCTCTTTACGCTATCGCAGATCGCAAACTTTAGCGGCACTGATCAGCACTCTTTGTTTAATAGGCATAGTACCTTATTTAACTATTCAACTAAAATCCGTTATCACTAGCTTCCAGCTACTTGCTACAAATACCGACACAAAGAGTATATGGCTAGACAATTTTGATATCCTTATTGTGTTGATAATGGCTATTTTTACTATTCTTTTTGGCGTACGCCATTTAGATCCTACAGAAAAACATCCAGGTATGATGGTGGCATTAGCCTTTGAAAGTCTTTTTAAATTATTTGCTTTGGTAATCGCTTCCATATGGATTTGCTATTTATTAAACCCTGGAATTATAGAGTTATTCGATCAAACTGCAGCATCTAAATTACAGCAAAGTATAAAACCATTATCAGCACAAAACTGGCTAAGTTTTATGTTGCTTGGTGCTATCGGTATTATCACTCTTCCAAGACAGTTTCATGTTGGCATTGTCGAGTGCTCCAAAACTCAGTTTATCGACCAAGCAAAATGGTTATTTCCACTGTATTTATTGGTTATCAATATTTTTGCTTTACCCGTAGCGCTTGCTGGCCTATTGCAAACAGAATTATTAGGCTCTGCTGATCTATGGCTGTTAACAATTCCTCTCTCAAATAATCAAATGATTATTAGTACGTTAGTCTTTTTAGGTGGTTTTGCCGCCGCGACAGGTATGATAATGATCAGCGCCATGACGCTATCAACCATGTTAACAAATCATATTGCTATGCCATTAATTTTGCACTTATCACAACTACAGCGATTAAAGCCCTATATATTACAAATTCGTTGGCTGATGGTGTTTTTTGTGCTTTTTTTAAGTTTATTTTATTATCGAGCAATTGGTGACTCTTATTTAATCTTTAAAATAGGTACGATAAGTTTTATTGCTTGTGCACAATTTGCTCCTGCTTTAATTGGTGGTTTAATTTGGCGTACAGGTAATTTAACCGGAGCTATAACAGGTTTAGTCGCAGGTGCTAGCCTCTGGTTTTACAGTTCATTACTGCCTTCTGTTGTGCGCAGTGGCTGGTTAGACTGGTCTATATTAGAGCAAAAATCAGGCTTTTTTTATTGGTTTAACCCTGAGAGTTTTTTTGCTATTGCTCAAGCTTCACCATTAACCAATAGCTTAGTTTGGAGCTTATTAATCAATACTTTACTTTATATTGGTGTTTCTTTGTCAACAAGAATGTCTACTGAAGAGCGTAAAATTGCTCACCTATTTGTTGATACACAAAATATTATACACGGTGAATCCTTCGCCCAAGCCGGCCCTGCAATGATTGACATTAAACAGAAATCAATACTTATTAGCACACTATTTCAACAATATATGCCCAATGATATGGCAGATGCTAAGTTGACATCTTGTTTATTAATAGCCGATATAGGCAATAAAGATAAAATAAATATCGCTGAATTATCCGTCTTGAAAAATTCAGCCCTTAATGCTTTAGCAGGTGTTATAGGAATGGCCTCAGCTTATCGTGCTTTTAATCTAGTCGCTGTTATTACCGACGAAGAGCAAGTTCAATTAGCCACTTATTTTTCACATTTTTTAGCGCAATTACAGCTATCACCAAAAGAGTTATTTAAACAAGTTAACTTTCATCAACAAAAACGTGAATTACTGGAAAGCCATGCAAAGCAACAATTGACAACAATTACTCAGTTAGAAAATGAAGTCGAGCAGCGACTAAAAGCCGAGAAAAGAACACAATTACTCAATGAACAACTCGAGCAAAGAGTAAACGAACGTACACAAGCATTAAGCCAAAGTAACGATGAATTACAACAAACACTAAGCGTATTAAAACAAACTCAATCACAATTATTAGAAAATGAAAAAATGGCCTCATTAGGTGGCTTGGTTGCCGGAGTAGCCCATGAGGTCAATACGCCCATAGGTATAGTATTAACGGCTATTAGCTTTATGAAAGATAGATGCAATAATATTATTAAAGTCTTAAACGATCAAAGCTTAACCGCCAAGGAATTAACACTTTTTACTCAAGAATTACAGCAGGGATTTGAACTATCTTTAAAAAATATATCCCGAGCGGTTGAGCTTATTGAAAGTTTTAAACTTATTGCGGTAGATAGTGTTGTTGATGATGCCAGAGAAATTAACCTAAAGCAGTATTTGCAGGATATATTACGCTCTCTAAAACCTAAAATAAAAAGTACCAACATTACTATTGAACTTGACTGCCCTGAAAACATCACTATTTTTTCTTACCCTGGTGCTATCGCACAAATAACGAACAACTTAGTAATTAACAGTTTATTGCATGCCTTTGAGTCGCACACAATAGGCACAATATTTATTACAGTACAACAAAATGAAAATGCTATTACACTTATCTATGGGGATGATGGCTGCCGTTTAGATGATGAGAGCAAAACCCGCTTATTTGAACCGTTTTACACGACTAAAAGAGGTGAAGGTGGTTCAGGTTTAGGAGCACATATTGTTTACAACTTAGTTACACAACGGCTAAAAGGAAACATAGAATTAATAACTAAACAAGAAAAAGGAAAAAGCTTTAAAATAATTATCCCCAGTGATAGTCGAACGCAGGATAATCAAAAAAATGCCGATCATACTACCTTATATGACATTTAATTAACCTCTACTTTTTTTAAAAGTAGACTAAACTCTATTTGTATCAGTATGTTTTTTTAAAGAGGGTTTTATGAATTTCTTGCGTAAATACACTATTCAACAGCGTTTTGTTATGCTTGTCATATTAATGACTATTGGCCTTATAGTATTAAGTTACATCAGTCTATCAAAAGCGTATGATTCGCTATTAGAACAAAAACACAGTGCTAATCAGCAAGTGGTTGAGTCTGTTTATGGTGTTATAGAACACTTTCATCAGTTACAAACTCAGAATTTATTAGACGAAATACAAGCTAAAAAGCAAGCACTTGCGGTACTTAACACACTAAGATATGACAAAAATAATTATTTTTGGGTTAATGATTTTACCCCAACTATGATCATGCATCCAATTAAGCCTGCGCTCATTGGAAAAAATGTGGCTGGCGTTAAAGATGCTGATGGCACAGCGTTATTTGTTAATATTGTCAATGTCGTGCGTGCTAAAGGCCAAGGCTTTGTTCCGTACAAGTGGCCCAAACCAGGCGTTGATGAACCAGTAGAAAAAATATCTTTTGTTAAAGGCTTTGCCCCTTGGCAATGGATTGTTGGTTCAGGTACTTATATCGATGATATCGATGCCACTTTTTCTAGCCAGCGTAATACATTAATAACAGAAGCTGTTATTACCACAATAGCGATTATTTTTTTCAGCTACATTATTGGTAGAAGCATTATTGTTCCAACTCTTGCTGCTTCTGATTTAATGAAGGATATTGCTCAAGGTGAAGGCGACTTAACCCGTACTTTAGATAATAAAGGAAGCGATGAAGTATCCCGTTTAGCGCATTATTTTAACGAGTTTACAAAAAAAATGCGTGTTTCTTTATCTGATGTTTCAGAAAACTCTGACCAAGTTTTAGAGCATGCTGAGTCTGTTGCGAATGCCAGTCAAGGTGCTCAATCATTAACGCAAAATCAAAATGATATTACCGCGCAAGTAGCTACCGCGATGGAACAAATGACTTCACAAATTCGTGATGTGAGTAATAATGCTAATTCTGCCGAGCAGGCGGCTAACGATGCGAGAGTCAATACCACTGCTGGTAAAGATATAGTTTCCAATACCATTGTTCAAATGCAATCTTTATCCAGTAATATTGATGAAGTATCACAAGTTATTGCTAGTCTTGCTAGCGAGAGTGACAATATAGGCTCGGTACTTGATGTGATTCGCGGCATTGCTGAGCAAACAAATCTACTCGCACTCAATGCTGCTATAGAGGCTGCCAGAGCAGGTGAGCAAGGTAGAGGTTTTGCTGTAGTTGCCGATGAAGTTCGTACCTTAGCCAATCGTACAGAACAAAGCACTAATGAAATTCAAAAAATGATTCAAAAATTACAATCGGGTGCCCAAGAGGCTGTTTCAGCAGTAAAAATCAGCCAAAACATTTCTAGCCAAGCTGTTGAACAAACGAGTAAAGCCGATGATTCGTTATCTGAGATTGACAGATTAATGGAAGTAATTTCTGAAATGAACACTCAAATTGCTCGCGCTACCGAACAACAAACCCAAGCTGCAGATGAAGTAAACTTACGTATCAATGATCTCGCAGGTATGACAGATGAATCATTAGCCACTTCAGAGCAGTTGAGTGAAGCAAGTTTACAGCTAAAATCTAGCAGTAATAATATGTCTGAAGTAGTTGGCCGCTTTAAGTTTTAAACAAGTAAAAAAAGCCAGTGATATATTTCTTTTGGGGAAGAATATCACTGACTAAACCATCAAAAAATTTTTAATCAACTTGATTTAAGAGGAGAAACTTAAACCAAAAATACAAGAGGAACTTAGTGATCATGGTCCTGAATCATAATCACTAAGCAACCAACCTTGCTATTAGTCAAAACGCCTGAGAGAGCATTCACTTGCCTCAACCAACAAGTTAATGATAATCATTATCATTTGTATCGTCAAGTAGATTTTAACCTTTTTAGTAATTAAATTTTAATTTTTAAATTTAATTACTTCTTCAGCTTGGCAAAGGCATCCGCAAAGGCGTTCCCCATAGCTGCATTATCAACTTTTTGCGCTTTAGGTTTATGCTGTTTTCTTTGGCTATGTTCTTGTGATTTAACATTTGCAGTTTGTTTACTATGTTGATGTTTTTTATTTGCCGCTTGTGGTTTAGCTTTTGAACTCTGCTCACTAACGTTATCATTTAAACGCATAGTTAAACTGATGCGTTTGCGTGCAATATCCACTTCAACCACTTTCACTTTGACGATTTCACCGGCTTTTACGAACTCGCTAGGATCATTGATAAATTTATCAGTGATCGATGAAATATGCACTAAACCATCTTGATGTACGCCAATATCAACAAAAGCGCCGAAATTAGCGACATTTGATATAACGCCCTCAAGCACCATACCAACCTTTAAATCAGCCATTTTATTAATACCATCGGCAAACGTAGCAGTTTTAAATTCAGGTCTTGGGTCACGACTTGGCTTGGCTAATTCATTAATGATATCTTTTATTGTCACTTCACCAAATTGTTCTGTTGCTAATTCACTAATGTTAACTTGTTTTAGTTGCTCGTTATTATTTAATAAACTCGCACTATCAATACTTAATTGTTGAATGATTTTTTCAACAATAGGGTAGGTTTCTGGGTGTACCGCACACTGATCTAACGGGTTATCACCACCACTAATGCGTAAAAAGCCTGCCGCTTGCTCAAAAGCCTTTGGCCCTAGACGTGCAACCTTTTTTAGCTGTTTACGATTAGTAAAAGCACCCTGCTCATCTCGAAAATTTACAATGTTATTAGCCATTGTTTTATTTAAGCCCGCCACGCGAGTTAATAATGCCGCCGAGGCGCTATTAAGATCAACACCAACAGCATTTACACAATCTTCCACTACATCATCAAGGCTTTGACTTAATTGGCTTTGACTTACGTCATGCTGGTATTGGCCGACACCAATGGCTTTGGGATCTATTTTCACCAGCTCCGCCAACGGGTCTTGCAAACGCCTAGCTATCGAAACCGCGCCACGTATAGACACGTCTAAATCAGGAAATTCATTCGCAGCAAATTCTGAAGCAGAATATACAGATGCGCCCGCCTCTGAAACAATCATTTTTTTGAGCTTTTGTGACTCAAATTGACTAATAACTTCACCGACCAACTTATCGCTTTCACGTGAACCTGTGCCGTTACCAATAGCGATTAGTTCAACCTTATATTGACGACAAATATTCACTAAGGTACGTAATGACTTATCCCAATGATTTTGTGGTGCATGAGGAAAAATAGTCGTGGTATGTAATAGCTTACCTGTACTATCAACAATGGCAATTTTACAACCGGTACGTAAACCGGGATCTAAACCTAAAGTAACTTTTGCGCCTGCTGGTGCTGCCATTAATAAATCAGTCAAGTTTGTTGCAAAAACTTTAATGGCTTGCTGCTCAGCTTGCTCACGCTGTTGGCCTAACAGCTCATTGCTTAAACTAACACTTAATTTAGTTTTCCATGCTATTCGCACAGTATTCGTTAAAAAGTTCGCTGCTGCTTGTCCAGTAAGACGTAATGTTAAATGTTCACTGATAATTTGCTCTGCACTAGAAACACTCGTATTCTCTTGCCCTGGGTCAACATCAATTTTTAGTTGTAAAAAACCTTCATTTCGTCCTCGCAACATTGCTAACATACGGTGTGATGGCACCGTTTTCAATTTTTCACTGTGGTCAAAATAATCACGAAACTTTATCGCTGCTTGCTCTTGTCCTTTAATTAATTTAGCTGTTAAATGCGCCTGTTTTAGGATGTGATTACGCAGCTTTTGCAGTAAGTTAGCATCTTCACTGAAACGTTCCGCTAAAATAGAGCTTGCACCATCTAACACAGCCTTAATATCATCAAAGCCTGCCGATTTGTTTAAATATGGCAACGCTTCTTGCTCAGGCTTTAGTTGCCAATTATTAAATAAACCATTAGCCAGTGGCTCAATCCCTGCTTCGATAGCCATTTGCCCTTTGGTGCGGCGTTTGGGTTTAAAAGGTAAATATAAATCTTCTAAGCGGGTTTTATTATCAGCATTAGCAATTTGTTTCGCTAACTCAGCTGTTAATTTATCTTGCTGTTTAATGCTCGTTAATATCACCTGACGACGAGCATCTAAATCACGTAAATAACTTAAACGTTGCGCTAAATGACGCAGATGATTGTCATCCAATCCTTGCGTTGCCTCTTTTCTATACCTAGCAATAAACGGCACCGTAGCACCGCCATCTAATAACGTGATGGCAATATTGATTTGATTAGTTTTAACGTTAAGTTCTTGAGCGATTTGCTCGGCAATTACTGACATGAATTTACAGTTCCGGTTTTAGTGCTAGAGTTTTTTGACTTGTGTTGATCATACCAGAAACTCACTTAAGCGGATATTGAACTTTAATTACAAGTGTTAATAAAAAATGCTCTATTTTTGCAGGTGCTTTAGTTGGCATTGTTAACAAATTAAACTTATATCGACAAAGTAAACTATGCCAACACTTCATCTTTAGATTACTTAGGTTAGAATATATACCTTAGCCACTTCAAGATGCGATTAGTCCCAAGGAATCAAATGAAAACGTTATTAACTGCACAAGATCAAGGTATCCCTCTTTTTATCTTTGAACAAAAACAAGCTTTTGAGGCTTGGTTATCAACACAGACAAAATTTAGTCAAAACTGGCTTACACAAATAAGCTTTTCCGGGAACGGTTTAGCACTGATTCCCAATGAACAAGGCGAATTAGCTCAAGCACTTTTTATTGTTGATGATGCCAGTCACTTTTTTGCTTGTGGCGATTTAATTAAAAAACTTCCTGCTGGGCAATACTTGCTACATGCAGAAGCAGCGCATCAGCAAGCGATTTGTTTTGCTTGGCTAATCGGCGCATATACCTATACTCGTTATGTCACTAAAGGCCCTAATAAACAACCTTTACCAATTTTAGCGGTTAACGACCAAGCACTAGTAGATGGTGCTATAAAATATGCTGAGGCAACCGCATTAGTACGCGATTTAGTCAATACTCCTGCTGCTGACATGATGCCAGAGAATTTAGGTGAAAGTGCACAAACACTTGCTGACACTTTTGGTGGCAAGCTTACACAAATTATTGGTGATGATTTACTGACCCAAAACTACCCTACTATTCACGCTGTTGGACGTGCCAGTATTCATCAACCACGTTTGATTGATTTATCTTGGGGTAATAAAAGTCATCCTAAAATTACCTTAGTCGGTAAAGGCGTATGTTTTGACAGCGGCGGCTTAGATTTAAAACCTTCCGCTGGCATGCGAAATATGAAAAAAGACATGGGTGGCTCAGCGCATGTACTTGGTTTAGCGCATTTAATTATGTCGCATAATTTACCAATTAGCTTAAGAGTATTAATTCCTGCGGTTGAAAATGCAGTATCAAATAATGCCATGCGCCCTGGAGATGTACTCACAACGCGTAGTGGCCTTACTGTAGAAATAGACAATACCGATGCGGAAGGTCGCTTAGTTTTATGTGATGCGTTAACCGAAGCCGATCAAGAGTCGCCCGAGCTAATTATTGACTTTGCGACACTAACAGGTGCCATGCGAGTAGCCTTGGGAACGGAATTACCGGGCTTCTTTTCAACCAGTGATGATGTTGCAACAGGTATAACCAACGCAGGCAGTAAAATTAGTGATCCTGTTTGGCGTATGCCGCTTTATCAACCTTATAACGACTTATTTAAAAGTACGCTTGCCGATATGACTAACTGCTCTTCAACGCCTTTTGGCGGTGCGATTACAGCAGCGCTTTATTTACAAAAGTTTGTCCGTAAAGAAACTAATTGGGTTCATTTTGATGTGATGGCTTTTAATGTTCGCACCTTGCCTGGTCGTCCATTAGGTGGCGAAGCCTTTGGTATGCGTGCGGTTTTTGATTATTTGCAAGCGCAATATAAATAGCAAGTAATCAAATCTGAGAACATTTATTAACAGGTAACAGAATTTAATAAGAATTTTTCCAATGAATACTGTTACCGCCTGACATTTTTGCTTGGTAAGCGGCCGTGTCTGCCAAGATAAATAGCTCCTCAAAAATATAACACTCCTGCTCCGTAGAACTTAAACCGAAGCTGGCCGAGGTTTGCTGATTGATTGGTGCTAATTCTGTTAGCGTTAATCTAAGCGTTTCCGCTTTATATCTAGCCTGCACTAACGAACAATGAGGCAGCACAAGTAAAAATTCGTCACCGCCAAGGCGGACCGCGGCATCGTCATTACGGCAGTTTTTCTTTAATATATCAGCTATATCACAGAGTAACTTGTCACCTTGTGCATGACCAAGCTTATCATTAATTACCTTAAATTTATCTAGATCTATCATCACTAGAGATAAAGGGTAACGATATCGCTGCGCTGCGCTTAATGCTTTTTTTATATACGGAACTAAAAAGTGACGATTATATAAACTGGTCAATTGATCGGTTAACGCCATTTTCTCTAGAGCATATTTTTGTGCAATCACTTGTTTATAAAGCTGCTGAGCAAAAAGCATATTCTTTAAGCGTGCCGCCAGTTCTGCTTGAATAACAGGTTTATTAATAAAATCATTCGCTCCAACCTTTAAGGCATGAATTCGTTGACTATCATTAAGTGAAGCCGAGATAGCTAAAATAGGAATCAGTTTTTTTTCATCCGCTCGTGCCCTAATAATTTCAATAATATCTATGCCATCTTGTTTACCTGGCAAGACAATATCAAGCAAAACTAAATCATAGTTATTTTCATTAAAAGCAGACAACGCACTTTCTGCATGGGTAAAGTGCTCTATGGTTAAACCTATTTCTTTGAGCATTTCAATAGTAACTTTGGCCAACGTCATATGATCTTCAATATAAAGAATATGACCTGCACCTTCATAAGACACTAGCTCATCTTGAGTCAGTTGAGCAAAAAGCGCTCTCATTTTATCTAACGCCATTTTTTGACAAATATAATTTACTTGTGCAGTTTTTATTTTTTCCAGCTTATCTTGGCTTTGCTCACTTGAAAGAATAATAATAATACATTGCTCAAATCCTTCGGTTGATTTGATTTTTTTAGCTAGATCAACACCCGACATATCCGGTAATTGCATCGCGATACAAATTAATTCAAATTGATGAACAATAATATTGTTCATCGCTGAAGCGCCATCAACCACCTCGACCGGATTAATAGCAAAACCATGTAAAAATTCATTCAGTATTAAACGGTAAGTTTTAGAGGGCTCAACAACCAAAGTTCTCATTTATTAAATTAACTCATAAAAAACAAACATCATTTCAGTATGGGTGAAATAATGAGTTCTGCCACTTTAATCTGGTACGATTTTAATTTTCTGTGGTACTAAGCTGCTAAATAAAATGAATTTTTTAGCAGCTTAGTTCAAAAATTGTGTTTTAGATTGTCTTGTATGAATGACATTATTTATATCAAGCTCATCATTTCCTTTTAAAGTTTTAATTACGATTCCTTCATGTTCTAATAACCATAATTTCCTTTCTATTCCTCCAGCATACCCTGTCAAAGAGCCATTAGTACCGACTACCCGATGACAAGGCACAATAATACTAATAGGGTTTCTGCCATTAGCGCCACCCACTGCTTGTGCGCCTTTAGGCCGATCAACCATTTTAGCAATATCGAGATACGTTTGAGTTTGCCCGAATGGAATTTTTAATAAACTCTGCCAAACTAATTTCTGAAAATCAGTACCTTGAGGATCAAGCGGTACATCAAAGGTTTTACGTTTACCTTGAAAGTATTCTTTTAATTGTTGCTTACAACAATCAGTTATTCTATTGGCTTTTACATCAAGCATTTGGGCACCACAAAAAATAAGTTGCGTAATGCCATTTTCAGAGGCTTTGAACTCCACTAACCCTAATGGGGATTTAATATAATCTGTATACACTATAATTGACTCCATAGTTGAAACGTTAAATAACTGCGCCATGGAGCAGCTTGCTCTATGTCAAAATTGGGCTTCAAATTCACCATCGCTTTTTTAACGCCAAGATCGCCACCTAAGAAAATATCCGGTTCACTCAAGCCACGTAGTTTTGAATATTCTGCTGTCCAAGGACCTATTCCCTTTAATTTTAACCACTGCTTAGGATCATTAGGTTTATCACTTTCGAGGTAATGCTGAGCTAGGTTATGTAATGTTTGCTTACGTGACCCTGGCATCTTAAAGAAAGCAAGCTCACTTGACGCTATCGATTCCGGTGTTGGAAATAATAGTTTAGTGCCGATTTTTACACCTAATGAATGCACTAAAGTCTCTACAAGGTTTCGGGCAGCTACCACTGAAATCTGTTGGCCTAAGATAGCTCTTATTCCCGCTTCAAACATGCTCCATATACCGGGTAATCTAATACCTGAATTAATGGTAAAACCATCAGAAAAACAACTTTGAATATCATGTTCAACCGCTTGCATATCGACATCTAAATCTAGAATACGTCGAATATTACGAATAATTGACTTCAAATGTTTAAGATTATCCAGTTCAATACTGACATCGAAAAAATTATTGTGTTCATTGTGTTTAGCGGTGAAACTCCCTACGCAACCAAGCCACTCAAATGTTCGGCCATAACTTTGCTCATCACACCATTCAAGACCAGATATCGCTCTACTATTGAGTGTGTTTTGCATGTTGGACCAATTATATGGCGGTCTATAATAGAGTTTAAGCTGTAAGCCATTCGCTTGACTGCCGCCAGATTTGCGCATTTGTGTTGGCGTTAGTTTTAGCTGAGACACAAAACAATCATTAAAACGCCTAACACTGGCAAAGCCACTAGCTAAGGCAACTTGCGTAATTGGTAAGTCTGTTTGATGTAATAACTGTTTGGCAAATAAACATTGTTGATAGAGCGCATACGCTTTGGGTGAGATATCAATATGTTTTTTAAACAATTGTCGTAAATAACGATCGCTAATACCTAAGCGTTCTGCCAATAAGGGTAATGAGCCAGTTTGCAATACGCCTTTATTAATCAAATTGATGGCTCGCTCAAGTGTCGTACTCACCCCCTTCCAGGCAGGTGAGTCTGGCGCGCTATCTGGTCGGCAACGTAAACAAGGTCGAAAACCCGCATTAGCACATTCAACGGCCGTGGCGAAGTACAGAACATTTTTTTCCTTTGGCGGAAACACTGGGCATATAGTGCGACAATAAATGCCGGTTGTTTTAACCGCCGTGAAGAACTTACCATCAAAACGAGGATCCCGTGATAATCGGGCTTTTTGGCAAATCTTAGTATTTAACATAGGTAATTCTATTTTGTGTGGTTAGCTAAATTATAATTACTTTTGTGTTGAGTACTAGCCAGAAACGGAACTGAATATTAAATGTCTAATATTTAGTGTTGACGCTAGCCAGAAATTTACAGCTGCCATTAGCATTAAAGTAAATAATTACCAAAGAGGCACTTCCACAATAACCTACTGCAACTATTTTCCATTCTGCTTCTCATATGATTTATACCTGTGGTACTAAGGTGCTAAATATAAAATTATTTGCTTGAGCTACCGTATGGGTATAAACATTGAGTGATTACTCCGGCATTGATTAATCACTATTAGATCGCATTATTAAGTAGGAAAATCGTATGCTACAGAATAAAACTACGTTAAATGGTAAAACGGCCCTTATTACCGGATCAACCAGTGGTATTGGCTTGGCCGCAGCTCATGTGTTAGCCGAAGAAGGCATTAATCTGGTTTTACATGGTTTAATGGATGAAAGTGAAGGAATTGCTTTAGCCGAAGAGTTCTCTTCCAAATACAAAATAAAAGCATTATTTGATGGCGCAAATTTAATGGACCCGACTTCTATCGCCACTTTTATGGAGCGCGCCATTAAAATTATGGGTTCCATTGACATATTGGTTAACAACGCCGGTATTCAACATACCGAAGGTGTAGATACTTTCCCAGCAAGCAAATGGGACGCCATTATCGCGATTAACTTAACTGCTGCTTTTCATACCATACAAAAGTCACTGCCAAGTATGAAAGCCAACAGTTGGGGTCGTATTATCAATATCGCCTCGGTACATGGCTTGGTCGCCTCGTTAAATAAGTCAGCTTATGTTGCAGCTAAACACGGTATTATTGGCTTAACCAAAGCAGTTGCCCTTGAGTGTGCAGAGCAAGGTATAACGGCTAACGCTATTTGCCCGGGCTGGGTTGATACCCCCCTTATCAACAATCAAATTTCCGAAGTAGCTAAACGTGAAAACGTTGAATTTGAACAAGCGAAATATACCTTGGTAACCGCTAAGCAAGCCTTACCTGAAATGATGGATCCTCGCCAAATTGGTGAATTCATCTTGTTTTTGTGCAGTGACAGTGCCCGCAGTATTACTGGCGCGTCTTTACCTATGGACGGCGCATGGACAGCACAATAAAACCAATTCCTTGAATGATACCGTTTTAATATATCGCCTATAACTAGACTAAATTAGCTAACCATAAAAGTCCCAGGTTACACTGCCGTGAGGCTTTATTTTTATTAGGAATAATGACATGACTAAAACATCAGGTGAACAAGTTCGCCGACAAGTAATGGGCGATGAATTTGTTGATCGCGCGTTAAATAATGCTGATGACTTTACACAACCTATGCAAGATTACATCAATGATCACGGTTGGGGATCAACATGGCAAAGAGACGGCTTAGATCGTAAAACGCGTAGCTTAGTAACCATTGCCATGTTAGCCGCATTAAAAGCGCCACAAGAGTTAAAGGGCCATATTCGCGGTGCACTCAATAATGGAGCAACGAAAGAAGAAATTCGTGAAGTGCTATTACACAGCGCTGTTTATTGTGGTGCCCCTGCAGCACAAGAAGCTTTTAGAGCCGCTAAAGAAGTTCTCTAACTAGCAGCTATAAAGTCAATGACTACCAGATTTTACTCATAACGAAAAAAGAATTATTACAAATTCCTTTTATAGTGGTTGAGCCATTCAGCCGCTTACCTTGATTGATAACGGGTTCATGGATAACGAGTAGCTGCCCGTTATCCATAAAAATAGCTGATAAGGCTATGCCTGAATAAATTCACCCATCATTCGATAAGTTTCTTCACATTCACTTTTAACCAAACTATCAAGCAACATATAGGCGTGGATCATCCCATCAAAAGAATGTTGTTTTACTTTAACACCTGCTTGAATTAATGCCCGACCATAGGCGATGCTTTCATCTCTAAGTGGATCACAACCAGCAGTAAAAATAAGCGTTTCTGGCATACTTTTCGCCATTGGCATAAACAATGGTGATGCCAATTTACTTTGCTCATTACCTTGAAGGTAATTATTGAAATACCAAACCATTTTTTCTTTTTCTAATAAAAACCCTGTACCATTTTCTTCAATAGACTTAGTGCTCATCGTGTAATCAACGCTAGGATAAACAAGGATCTGTTTATCTATTTTAACGGTTGAATTGTCTATGTTTTTGCTCACCAATGTTGTACAAATAGCGCCGCCAGCACTGTCACCAGCAATGATTAATTGTTTAGTAAAGTTTACTCCTGATAACACCTCTTGATAATGCTCTAATGCATACTGACAATCATCAACGCCTGCAGGATAGGGAAATTCAGGTGCAAGTCGATACTCCACCGCAATAACAACACAATTTCCAGCTTCCGCTATTTTCCGGCTTATGGTGTCATATAATGCAATACTGCCACACATATGACCACCGCCGTGATAATGCAGAACTACAGGTAAGGCTTGTTCAGGATCAGGGCTATATACTCTAACGGGAACAGTGTGCGTTGAGGTAACAAAAACTCTTTCTTGCACAAAAGCTAATTCAGGCCCTTCACCAATAAAAAAACTAAGTTTTTCAATATTTTCACGTACTAAGCTAGGGCTAAGTTGTACGCCATCTTCTTTAGCTTGTTTAGCGGCAATATTTGCTTGCTCAATAAAGCCATTAAGTTTATCTGATATTATGCCTCGCATGATGACTCCTTTTTGTCAGACGCTAGTTTTACTTCTAATTTCTTACAGTTTGCCGTTTCTGGCAAAAAGAAGCTACCAATAAAAAATGTACTACTAACCACAGTGATTAAGGTAAAGGCGCTAGTAAAATCACCTTGGTTGATATCAACTAGTCGACCAAAGCTCCATAACACTACCGTCGCAATTAAATAGCTGATCGAATAAAACAAACTAAACACAACGGTAATTCTTTCTCCAGTCATATCTGGCAGTTCATGAGGAATAGTTACCAGTGCCGTTACAGGAAAGAAGATAAAGAAGCCTAATGCCATGGCACAAAGTGTTTGCAACCATTCAGCATTGCCAAAAGACAAACCAAACACAGTAAAGATAATCACTAATCCTGACCAACGTATTACCGGAACACGTGCGGTGAACTTCTTGCTATAAACAATACCTGCCAACGTACCAATAATTCCTGAACCAATAACCAGTGCACTTTGGCTAATGCCTGCTTTAGGATAAAAGGTAAATAAACAGATATAAAAAGCTAGAATTCCTGAATAGGTTAACGCATAAATCCAATTAAATTTATCCTTCAAACCACTTATGTAGGAATAACTAACTTGCGTATTTTTAGCTTGTTTGGTCGTTGCGTTAGCCTCTTTATTTTCCACTAGTAACCAAGCAACACTTAATAAAACACTCACTAAAGAAAACAGTAATAATGTATTTTGCCAGCTACCGGTTAGTGAATTGAAGTGACTCATCTGCCACAAAATAATACCTGTGCCCACATTAAAAGCGACTGCGTTAATACCATTAATTGTCGGGCGCTCTTGCGGCGTAAACCACGCCATCACAATGGGATTAAAGTAAACGATCATAAATGCGCCACCAAGCCCCATCAGAAATCGGCTAACAAGCAGTAATTCGTAATTGGGCGCTAATGGCGTTAAGAGGCCAATAGAAATCAACACGCCTGAAATAAAAAAAGCCTTTTTCACACCCACTTTTACCGCCAACCAAGCCGCGATAAATGTACCAACAATTTTGGCTAAGGTTACCGCACCGCTAATAAAGCTTGCTGAGGCTAGGCTATCTATTTTCATACTTGCCATTATCTGGCCCATGCTCGCCGTCCCGCCAACCCAAGCCATAGCAAATAAGGTATAGCTAACGAAAACAAGAGTTGCGACTAAGTATTTGTTGCTTATTTGAGGTAAGTTCATTAAAAATATTTCAACTATCAGTTATCACTTTTAATCAGCTTAACTAAATAAATAACACAATTATGTACTACCTTCGTTCGCTGTGTTTTTTCTCAACGCATGTTATTGTATTAGTTATCATATACTCGTGTACCTCAAGCAATATTTATCTAAGGAATAATCTTTGTTAGTTTGGCTCTCTCTAGATACTTGGTTGATATCTTTACTCTCTATAACCTATTTATTACTACTTTTTGTGGTTGCTTATTGGGGACAAAAAGAAACTAATAAAAAGTGGCTTTCTCGCCCTTGGGTATATAGTTTATCGTTAGGTGTCAGTTGTACTTCTTGGGCTTTTTACGGCACTGTGGGTCAAGCAGCTACAACAGGCGCTTGGTTAGCACCAGTCTACATTGGCTCCATTCTCTGCTTTGTACTTGCATGGCCAATGTTGCTAAGAATATTACGCATTACTAAACAGCAAAATTTAACTTCTATAGCTGATTTTATTGCCTGTCGATACGACCGCTCTCCCGCCATTGCGGCAACGGTCACCTTAGTTGCCTTATTAGGCACCATTCCCTATATCGCTTTACAGTTACGCGCCATTAGCAAGAGTTTTGATTTACTCACTGGTTCATATCAATCAGGTATCAGTACAACGTTTATCGTGACACTGGTACTTATTATTTTCAGTATATTGTTTGGCGCAAGGCAAGCAGCAATAAACAAACAAAGCCAAGGCTTAGTGTTAGCAATCGCTTTTAGTTCAATAATAAAATTATTCGCCCTGACCGCAGTTGGAATTTTTGCCACTTTTTTTGTGTTTGATGGTGTTGCCGACTTATTTTCACATTCTCAACGAGCAGTAGATGTCCAGCCAGCAAGTAACAGTTACTTTGCAATATCTCAAGCCATACTAGGCATGATAACCATCTTCATTCTGCCACAGCAATATCATATGATGATGATTGAGAACCATCAAGAAAATGAACTAAAAAGTGCTCGCTATCTATACCCATTATATTTGATTGCGATTAATATATTTGTGTTGCCTATTGCCCTTGCTGGACAAAACTTGTTTCCCGGAGGAAATGTTGACGCCGATACCTATGTCATCACTATTCCATTGTTTTTCCAACAAGCTTGGTTAGGCGGACTCGCCTATATTGGTGGTTTAGCGGCGGCAACGAGCATGGTCATTGTCGCAACAATAGTATTAAGCACTATGGTAACCACTGAAATAGTTACCCCGTTATTACTGCATTACAATAACTTTATCAGCAAACAAAAAACGCAACTATCACATGTGTTACTCAACATTCGCCGAGTAGCAATTGCCTTACTTCTACTACTAGCGTTTACTTTTGAGCGTTTAATCAATCAACAAAATCATCTAGCCACCATTGGTTTACTCTCTTTTGTTCTATTGTCGCAGTTAGCCCCCTTGGTTATTGGCGCGTTGTATTGGCGTAAGGCGACTAAAAAAGCAGCACTAACTGGCTTGACTGTTGGTAGCATCATTTGGCTTTACACCTTGCTAGTACCAAGCTTGCTGCCTGATTCATTTTGGTTAAACACTGGGCTTTTTGGCATTAGCTGGCTCAAACCCTACGCATTATTTGGGTTAAATTCACTAGATCACATTAGTCATGGGCTACTTTTTAGTTTGTTAGCCAACAGCCTTTGCTTCATTTTTATTTCCTTACTAAGTCACCGTAGCGTGTCAGAAAAGCTACAAGCAGAGCTATTTATTTACCAACAGCAAGGGGCTTTTGAACAAAACTTATCAAGTAGAGATTTATATCATTTGCTGCAACGGTTTATTAATAACGATGCTGCTGAAACTTTTCAGCGTGATTATGCCAAGCAGTTATCAAGTACCAAAGCCTCTGAAACGTTAATTGACTATACCCGTTTACAACTTTCCAGTGTACTCGGCTCGGCTTCTACCAGTATGGTAATGAAAGCAGTGACCACGCAACAAACCATGCCATTACAAGATGTAGTGAATATTGTAGATGAAGCTAATAAACTATTTCATTTTAATCGTGAATTACTGCAAGCGGGGGTTGAAAATATTGAACAAGGCATCAGTGTTATTGATGCTGACATGAGAATAGTTGCGTGGAATAAACGCTATATTGAGTTGCTTGGCTACCCTGTCAATATAGTGCATGTTGGTAAGCCTGTTGCTGAGCTTATTCGTTTCAACGCCGAGCGCGGTATTATTAACACCAATAGGGACAATGAAAATACTAACAAAAAAGAGGATGATTTTATCAATCGTCGCCTTGAACATATGCGCCAAGGAAATAACCACTACTTTCAACGTGAAATGCCTAGCGGGATAGTGCTAGAAATTCGTGGGCAAGCAATGCCAGGTGGCGGTTTTGTCAGTACTTTTTCAGATATAACCACCCATATTGAAGCGGCAAAAGCATTACAGCAAGCCAATGACCATTTAGAGCAAAGAGTCAGTGAGCGCACCATAGAGCTATCTAAAGCAAAAGCCGAAGCCGAAGCGGCAAATACCAGTAAAACTAAATTTTTGGCTGCTGCTAGCCATGATTTAATGCAGCCTTTCAATGCCTTATCACTGTTTACCAACATGCTTAATAAAAAAGTACAAGGCAGTGACTTAGCCGAATTAGCCGTTAACATTCAAAACTCATTAAGCGCTGCAGAAAGCTTACTGGCTGACTTAGTTGAAATATCTAGGCTTGATAACAGCTCGCAAAAGATTGATATTCACTGTTTTTCCATTAACGACTTACTTGGGCCTTTAGGCGAAGAGTTTTCTTTAATGTCACAACAAGCAGGCCTACAATTTAATTACGTCAAATCTTCATGTGTCGTTGAAACCGACCAAAGACTGCTGCGTCGTATAATACAAAACTTCTTATCAAATGCCCTAAACTACTGTCCTCAAAATAATAGCCAAGGCAAGATATTACTTGGCGTTAAACATCAACAAAACCAAATTGTTATCGAGGTATGGGATAATGGTCCAGGGATAGGTTTAGCCGATCAGCAAACAATTTTCAAAGAATTTGAACGCTTAGAACAAACTCAAGATAAATCTGGCTTAGGTTTAGGGCTAGCCATTTGTGATCGTATAGCTAAATTATTAAACGTCAATATAACGGTAAAATCTACCCTCGGAAAAGGTACGTGCTTTAGTGTCACCTTGCCTCGAAGTACCCTAAAACTAGCACCAAAAGAAGTTATAGAGACTAATTCACCAAATAAAGCAGGCAGTGGGTTTATTGGTCTGCCCATTCTATTAGTTGATAATGAAGCCATCATGCTCAAAGCTATACAGACACAGTTACAAGAATGGGGCTGTAACGTACTTGCGATTAAAGATGAAAAAAGCCTAATTGCCTCACTTGCCAACCAAGACATAACTCCAACAATAATTATTTCTGATTATCATTTAGACAACGATGAAAATGGTGTAAATCTGATCCAAAAAATACTGGTGCAACAAGCATGGCAAGTGCCCTGTATTATTTGCTCTGCTGATCCATCAGAGCAAGTGCGGGAGCATACCAATAGCGCAAAATTTTATTTTATGCGCAAGCCGATAAAGGCCTTAGCATTGAAAAAACTAATGAAGCAGATATTGAGGAGCTAAGTTAGGGTATCGATACATTCTCTTGAGGTGCTAGCATTAATTGCTGATATACCAAACCTGCTTGAGTACGGTTATAAACGCCTAGTTGCAGTAAAATTGCCGAGACATGTTTTTTTACCGTGTTTTCTTTAATATCTAAAATACCGGCAATTTGTTTATTTAGCTGGCCATCGGCAACCAAAGATAAAACGGTATATTGTTGGGGTGTTAATTGCGCCAACTGCTGCGCTAATTTTTTATGCTCTTGCGCTAATTTAACATCACTATTAACTGGCATATTTAACGGCAACCAAGTGTCGCCTGCCAACACAGTATTAATCGCTTTGGCAATGGTTGCTAAATCGACAGACTTAGGAATAAAGGCCGCGGCACCAAAATTAATCGCTTTTTGCATAATGTCTGGATTCTCATCCGATGACACCATAATAACAATTAAATCTGGGTGGTTATTTTGCAACTGGGTCAAGCCAGTAAAACCATCATTACCGGGCATATGTAGATCTAAAAATATAATTTCTAGCTCAGGTGACTTATCAATTTCAACCAGCAAATCATCAAAGCTTGATGCTTCTTTAATACTCGCATCTGGCATACAGTCAACTACCGCTTGCTTTAATGCTGTGCGAAATAACGGATGGTCATCAGCAATAACGACTTTAGCTTGATTCATGACAGCAACCTTTTATGTGATTACAAAACTAAAATCTCGAACAACTCGTCGAGAATTTGTATAAGTTATTTATTATCAAAAAAAGAGCCGGTAAAAACCAGCTCTTTTTTGAAAATAGCATAACTTTTAGAAAGTATAGCCTACGGAAAATGAAACCGTTGAGGGGTCACCATAATAGCCAATCAACGTGGTATCGCCACCAAAGCCCGGTAACCAATTACCGTCTCCATCTTGACCGCCAGTAAAGTTGTATGTTCCAACCATATACTCTTCATCGGTAATATTTTTCCAATGTAATGCTGCAGTCCAATCTCCATCATTACTATACCAATTTACACCTAAATTAACTAAACCATAAGCGTCTTGAGTAAGAATATTACCTACCTCTACAAGGTCATATTCGCCCCGGTAATAATAGTTAGCATTTGCCACAAAAAAGCCTATCGAGGTTTCAATATCGTAAGTGACACCAAAGTTAGCCGTGGTATCTGGCGTGTTTGACACAGTATAGGTATCTGAAAGATCATCATAGTCAGTGCCATTCCAACTCAGTACCTCAGTAAACTCAGTATCAATATAACCCAATGCAAAATTAAAGTTTAACTCCTCTGTTGCCGCGTATTGCACTTCAAGTTCAACGCCTATCGCCTCTGATTGTCCAATGTTACCTAAGCGAGAATCTAATACCGCAGGGTCTTCATTTGCCACTACACTCTTATATTGACGATCTTTATGCTCCAATGCAAAAACAGTTGCGTTAACACGTAATTGATCAAACCATTCGCTTTTAATGCCTATTTCTACTGAATCAACTATTTCTGGGTTAACCGCAGGCTCATTTGTTGACGCTCGAGGATTAAAAGTACCCGATTTGAAGCCTTGTGAATAACTAGCAAATACCATCATATCGTCATCAACTTGATACTCAACTCCTACTTTAGGTGTGAAACGTGACCATGTTTTATTACCATTTAACACTTCTGTTACCGGTAAATCACCACGAATATAACCAGGAACCCAACCTGACTCTGGGTACTCTATAGAGGCATGTAGATTATCATTTACATTAGCCGTTTTCTCTTCTTCGGTATAACGCGCACCTAACGTAAATGATAATTTTTCAGTAAAATTATATGAGCCTTGCGCATAAACAGCATAACTTTCACTATTATTACAACCGCTTTTCTCTGCCGTTAGCGACTGGAAGATAATGGCATCATATTGACCGCACGACTCGGAATCAAAATAGTATAAACCTGAAGCCAAGGTTAAATTTTCACCGCTATAATTTAACTGAAATTCTTGTGAAAATTGTTCGTCATCATAAATGGCTGGCACATCAAAAATTTGCAATGGTGTGTTATCAAAATCAATATTAGTTGGCGAGTAATTTTCACGCGCAGCGGTTACTGACTTAAACGACCAAAAATCATTAATAAAATACTCTGCAGTTAAGCTCCAGCCTTCGTTCTCAACTAAATTTTTAGTTGGTAAACTAGTATATGAATCATAAACACTATCCGGTATTGGCGCATCGGTCACTATGCTTGGTAAAAGTCTATACCCCCCTTTAGCGTTGGAGTCATCGGTCGTTTTATCATAATTAAAGCGAAAGAATAAATCATCCGTGGGCTCAAACTCCACGGTAATACGACCAGCAAAAATATCTTTATTATAGTTTTCTGTGTCTTGATTATCTAATGCCGTTTCAAGAAAATCACCATAACCATCGCGTGTTAAACTTGCTAGCGCAAAACCTACATACAACTTATCATCAATTACAGGTAGTTTACCTGCTACCTTGTAGTCTTGGCGGCCATAATTACCAAAGGTAGCTTTCAGATCAAGCTCGACATCACCAGACATTTTTTTAGTCACATATTTAATCGCACCACCAATAGTATTTTTACCGTATAAACTGCCTTGCGGACCACGTAATACTTCAATACGTTCCACATCAATAATATCAAGTACCGCGCCTTGTGGGCGAGCAAGATAAACATCATCAACATAAATACCCACACCAGGTTCATAACCCCACAAAGGATCTTCTTGGCCGACACCACGAATAAACGCTGTTAACGTTGAATTAGTGCCACGACTACTTTGTAAAGTTGTATTCGGTGAAAACTGTTGAATCTCAGTCATTACGCTAATGCCGTTTTGAGCCAATTGCTCGCTACCTATCGAAGTCACTGCCACAGGTACCGTCTGTAAGGTTTCTAAAGATTTACGCGCGGTAACCTCAATCCGTTCAAGGCCAGCATCATTAGCTGCAGCAGAGGCGTCTGTTGTTTCTTCTGCGAGTGCTAGGTTACTGGTTAATGCAGTGGCGATAGCCAAGGCGAGATAACTTCTATTACTGTTATGCTGTTTCATGATGAGCCCTTATTAAATATTGTATAATGTTATTAGTTAGTGCATTTTTATTTTGTTAGTGAAGCTGTTTTGCCAACTAATAACACTCTATATGATAAATGTGAAAAAATAATTAGCACTATAGTGCCATACATAACGCATTGTTTTAAAAGTTAATTTTTATATTAAAGTTCATTTTAAAGATAAATTCCAAAAGTTTATCACATGTTTTACGGTACTTATTGGCGAGGCTAATACATAGTCCGACGCCTCGCCGCCATTTTCAACTTGCGGATTGACCATAATACCGTGACCGAGTTCACTCACTTCAATCAACTCTACCTGTGCTTCTTTAGCTGAATTTTGCCAGCGAGTAATGTTATATCCTGGCTTTTTATCAATATAAGGTTTGCTCTCTAATCCCGATAAGTTAGCCCACTGCTGTGCAAGCATAGATGAGTTTAATGGGTTAACAATGCTATCTTTTTCCCCTGTCCATACCGACAGCTTAGACCAATTTTTTTGGTCAGGATTGATATTTTTAACGAGTGTTACTAATTCATCAGCAGTTTGTGACGGACCATTTCTCATACACGAAATACCGGTAATTAAGCCATCGGCACAAGAAAAAGGAATACCTGCGACTACCGAACCAGCAGTAAATAAAGAGGGGTAGTTAGCTAACAAACCACTTGCCATGGCACCGCCAGCTGATAAGCCAATAATGTAAACGTCTTTACTACCTAATTGCTTTTTGGAATGAGTTATCATATTTTTTATTGATAACATCTCACCTGCATCTCTAGTAAAGTCATCTGCTGAATACCAGTTAAAACAACGTTTTATATTATTACTCAAAACTTGTTGTGGCAGTAATAAAGCAAAATTATGTATTTTTGCCAAACCAAATAAACCACTCTGTATAGCAAGCTCATCACTGTTCTGAGCACAACCATGTAAGAGCACGACCAAAGCAGGGTTTTCAATGTTGGGCGTAAATAAACTGGCTTCTAGATCACCTGGGTTAGTGCCAAACTTTTCTAATTCAAGAAAGTCAGCTTGTGCAGATAAGCTAACCGCTATGGTTAGTAATAAAATAACAACAGGTTTTAATATCAGCATACATTAGTTACTCAAATAAATTTTGTTTATCATGACTGACTTACAATGAACGTTTCAATGGCACTTTAGTGTAGTGTCATTTCGACAAAGGAGCTCTATTCTTTTCAATCAATGCCTTGCTTACTAGCCGTTACTAATTCGAGCTAAATCATCCATCTTCAAGTTGAGCAGGTATAGGTGTATCATGGTGACTTATAGAGTAACAATCTTCGAATAACGAGTTAATCTTGTGAAAACTAAATTAATTACCCGCGCTGGTTACGAAATGCTGCAAAATGAGCATGATCATCTATGGAAGGTTAAGCGACCAGAAATAACAAAAATTGTTTCTTGGGCAGCAAGTTTGGGTGATCGATCTGAAAATGCTGATTATCACTTCAACAAACGAGTTTTACGTCAAATTGACAGCCGAGTAAGATATTTAAGAAAGCTATTACCCGATCTAAAAATTGTTGATTACTCGCCTCAACAAGAAGGTAAAGTTTTCTTTGGTGCTTGGGTAGAAATTGAAAATGAAGTTGGCGATATTAAAAAGTTTAGAATTGTCGGTCCAGAAGAAATTTACGGTAATGCTAAAGGCTATATTTCAATAGATTCACCAATGGCACGAGCGCTTATTAAAAAGGAAGTTGATGACGAGATGAGTGTCATGACACCTGAAGGCGAAAAAGAGTGGTTTATTAATTCAATAACATATGAAAGAAAATAGCACTTCGCTCTGCTTATGTAAAAATACCCCTTTCTTCAACAGGTTGCTATATACACTGCCCTGTAAGATAGACATCCAATTTAAAAACACTTATACCCGTACCACTTGAAGACGCTCGTTTCAGGAAGTCTGAGCGATTCATAATTAAGGCGCATTTTTTTATTAAGAGTTACTCCCTTAAAAAGAAATGTAACGCAGAGTATGATTTGCTCAGCCTTCCCCAAGGGCTGGTTTAGAAATGCTTGATGCTGCGTTATTGATTTCGACAAGAGAGCGACCATTCTCAATATCAATACCTTGCCTAAAGACGTTTCTAATTCCAGCTGAATCATGCACCTTCAGGTGGAACGGGTATATACATATCAATAATCAAACTGTACGCCTACTCGAATATTTGCACCACGCCTAATTTCATCACCATCAAGTGTGACTTTATCTAAGGTAGTAGCAACGTCAATATTAATAAACTTCATTACCGTAACGCCAGCATTTAAATACGTTAATTTAGTGCCTGCAAAGTTGCGACTAAAACCAACTCTTGCACTAGGTAACCACCAATTATCAGCAGCATAACCAGCGGTTACTGTTAACCATTGATATCTATCTCTCATAGGGTCTTCAACTGGATTAGCATCTAACTCGGCGTTTAAACTCCAATGCCGTTGCTCTGTATATATACCCGCCTCAAGTTTAACTTGCCGTTGCATGGTAAATTCTTCGTGATAATCGAGTTTCTGTAAGATGACTTTTGAACTGAAGTGTCTACGATCGACTTCAGGAAACTCATAAGTGTGTTCAAATAAACTTGTTATCGAAGCGCCTAATTGATAGTTTGGCGCAGCCCACACAAGCCCCAAATCAAGATCAAAGCCATTTTCATAAATATAATTAGCGTCTTTTATATCATCAAATAAGGCTTCTGCATCCGTAATATCTCCAATGCGAGTACTGACATTTATTAAGCCAACACGATAGAAAGTCGGTTTAATGCCCCAATATAAATCCCCCTTGTCAAAGGCTTGCATTTTACGGCTATAAGACAATGAAAATTGGCTAATTTTAGTCGCTTTCACTAATAGCAAGCTGTCATTATCAACGGTAAGTTTTACTTTGTTATTGGCAGGATTATAAAAAAGCGTAATGCCATCACTTAAATCTATTTCTTGAATGGGATCTGATTCTTCAAAGTTTGGAATAGTACTTAATTGCTCTTTTGCAAATTCTGTATCAAAAGTAATGGCCTCAAAAATGCCGACAGCTTTGGCATTTCCCTTATAAGAAGCACCAAATATTAACGTACCGCCATAAAGATTTTCATTTAAAACTAAGGTAACCTCACCGGTAGCCTCAGCTTTAGCATAGCCTTCAGTAGCAATGACAGCTAACAAACCTGCAGTTGTTGTCACTTTATCTTGTACTACACCTAAGCGATCTTCTAATTCAGGATATTCGATAAAAAGATCATCCCAAGTATTATTTCTTATCGGGTTTACTGGAGTTGGCGGTAGAGTAGGATCAACAGGTTCATTTTCATTCGGCGGTTTGAAGTCATCCGACAATTTATCATACTTGGCAAATAATTCGTCTAAGTCACCGTATTCAAGCCCTAACCCAAATTCAATTAACCCTCCTGTCATCACATAAGGATCTTTACGTTCAACAATTAACGCTGCAGCAGCGGGATTCCCTGCATTTGATAATGATTTTTGTGAATAATTTAAACTCGCACTGCGTGGTTGTATATCCGCCATTACAGCAGTAAAAGGCAGTGCTAAAACAATACCTAAAAAAAGGCCTATATCTTTTTTTAGATAAGCGTACCGCTGCGCTAGTTGCCTAAGAAAAAATAAGGACAAAGTATTGTCTCGTAATATAAAACTCATAGAAATAATATAGCACTATATTAAGATTTAGCTATAATTGAAGTGCAAAAGCAACCATCACTTACTAAACAAAAACATTTTCCCTGTTACCCTATTTTATCAGCCTACTTTTAATTGGTACTTGGCAAACGTCTAATATCGGTGGTGGTTTTTTATAGAAAAATTCATTTTCTCTAGCGCGACGTTTTGTTAGTCGCTTAGCAAAAGCTATTGATTCCGTGTTTTCAACTTCAATAGTTATACGCTCATTTACTGGCACATCTGTCATTAATTTAAGGCTAACAATAGCAGTATGCTCCCGACTATCCACTGCATATTCACCTTCGATAACCGAAGTACGTTTTATTGCTTGAATATGCTCCATGCCATAAACCACTCGACCAAAAATAGTCATAATTTTATCTAGATATCGTGGTGCTTGCCCAATGACAAAATAAAAATGACTCGACGCTGAATCAGCCTCATTACCTCTCGCCATTGCTAATGTACCTGGGCAATGGGTTAACCAGGCACTGTCGTTGTTGTCACTTGCCAAAGCAAAGCCGTCTTTAAATCCCGTTGTTGCGGCAAATAAGTCATTGTTTTGCACTTGAGTAAAAGACCAATCTTTCTCTGTTGAAAACTGCCCCTCTATTTCCAATAACGACACTGATTTATCTTTATCACTGCCATCTTTAGGACCAGCTTGCGCGACAAAGCCATCAATGACACGATAGAATTTAGTACCATCGTAGAATGATTTTTTTGCTAATACCGAAAATTGTGCCACATGCTTAGGTGAAAACTGCGGCGCTAATTCAATCACCACTTTACCGTGGGGCAAAGTAAGCAATACGGTATTATTGATATCAAGCGCACGCCATTGCATACTTGTTGAGTTATCTGCTCCACAGGCGCTCATGAAAACAAAAGAAAATAGAACAACTAATTTTTTAAACATTGAATAAATCCTTCAATTCGGATAAATATGATCATTATTTTAGCGAAGTAAATTCAATGCTATCATAGCGTTTATAGCCAAGCGAATTCAAAATACGGAACCTGTAGTGAATAAAAGTATCCTCACCAATTTAATAGCCTTGATTGCCACTCTTGTCGGCTACATCTCAGGACAGCACCTCATTTTTACCATTGGTTTATTTGCCTTATCAGGTGCTATTACTAACTGGTTAGCGATACATATGCTTTTTGAAAAAGTACCTGGGTTATACGGCTCAGGTGTTATTCCTGCACGGTTTGAAGATTTTAAATTAGCCATTCGCCAGTTAATGATGGAGCAGTTTTTTACCGAAGAAAATATTGACCGTTTTTTATCAAGTAATTCTGGTAGTGCCTCATCTATAGATTTGAGTCCAGTGATAGAGAAAGTAGACCTATCGCCCGCGTTTGACAGCTTAGTATCAGTGATAGAAAGCTCATCATTTGCACCTATGTTAGCGATGGTAGGCGGCAGTGAAGCATTACAGCCAATGAAAGAGCCGTTTATTGAAAAAATGAAAGTTTCCATTCAAGACATAACCCAAAGTGAGCAGTTTAGTACGCTTTTACGCGACGAATTAGAACAACCTAACATGATTGCTAATATGCAGGAAAAAGTTAGCGACATTATTGAAAAACGGCTTAATGAATTAACACCACAATTAGTGAAAGAAATTATTCAAGCGATGATCAAAAAACACTTAGGTTGGTTAGTTGTCTGGGGTGGTGTTTTTGGTGGTCTGATTGGTTTGATTGCCGCACTCTCTAATAATTTTTAACGGTAATTTAATTAGCCCAAACAGTCTTATTAAGAATAAATGAGTGACGAGCATTATTTGCTGATTGTAAAGAAGGATCTACATCTACTGTAATTCTCAGCGACAAAAAACTCGAACAAATGGGTTAAAAATCCAATAAATAACGCAGAAACAAATTAGTCGATAAATATGCGTAAAAAACCTTAATTTTGCCGCTCTTTTGAGCTATGCTTGCCTCTTCACTGTTTCTTTCAATTAAAGAGTTAAATTCATTAATATTGAGCTCTTAAAATATAAGGTAAATTTCAGTCATGTTTGCTAGCTTAAAAGCTTTGCCTGCCGATCCTATTTTAGGCCTATTAGCTAAATACCGAGAAGATGCTAACCCAAAAAAAATCGATTTGGGTGTTGGCGTTTATAAAAATGAAGCAGGTGATACTACCGTGCTTAGTTGCGTAAAAAAAGCCGAGCAGTATCGTACTGATACAGAAACAAGTAAAGTTTATATTGGCCCAACAGGTTCTGCTTTATTTAATGAAGAAATGAGCAAGCTTATTTTTGGTCATCATAAAGTTTTATTAGAAAACCGTGCTCGCACATTTTCAACACCGGGTGGTACCGGTGCTTTACGTGTTGCTGCTGAATTTATTAATTCTTGCAAAGCCGGTACAACTATTTGGGTTTCAAACCCAACATGGGCTAACCATACGGCTGTATTTGAAGCAGCTGGTTTAAACGTTAAAGCATATCCATATTATGATTACGAAAATAAAACCTTAGACTTTGATGGTATGTTAGCGCAACTGAAACAAGTTTCTAGCGATGATGTTGTATTGCTACACGCTTGTTGTCATAACCCAAGCGGCATGGACTTAACCAATGAGCAATGGCAACAAGTTGTTGAAGTTGCTAAAGGTGTTGGTTTTACGCCGTTAGTTGATATGGCTTATCAAGGCTTTGGTGCTGGTTTAGATGAAGATGCTTACGGTTTACGCTTAATGGCTGACAATGTTAAAGAGATGATCGTATGTAGCTCATGCTCGAAAAACTTTGGCTTATACCGTGAACGTATTGGCGCATGTACCTTAATTGCAGAAACTAATCATAGTGCTGATTTAGTTGCTTCAGTATTAGCTTATGTAATTCGTGGTATTTATTCGATGCCACCTGCACATGGTGCAGCTATTGTTGAAACTATTTTAAGCTCAGCAGAATTAACTGCTGAGTGGCACAGCGAATTAAAAGAGATGCGTGACCGTATTAATGGCAACCGTCTGTTATTAGTTGATAAACTTAAAGAAAATGGTGTTACTCGCGACTTTAGCTTTATTACTAATCAAAGCGGTATGTTCTCTTTCTTAGGTATAACACCTGAGCAAGTTCAACAATTACAAGACGAATACAGCATTTATATGGTTGGTTCTAGCCGCATGAGTATCGCTGGTATTGCTAACCGTAATGTTGACTACTTAGCGCAATCAATTGCAAAAGTACTTTAAACTCTATTGTGAATTGTAAATGTCATTCTGAGCTCTAATCTTGATATTGAATAATAACCTCAATATCCTTAATCTTGCCCGGAATGACATTGAATATTACAAAAGTACAATACAAAGGGAAATAATGTGACTGTACCTGGTAATCTATTTATTCTTTCAGCGCCAAGTGGCGCCGGAAAATCCAGCTTAATCAATGCATTACTAAAACAAGAATCAAGTAGACCGATGCAAGTTTCAATATCGCATACCACACGTGATCCTCGCCCAGGTGAACAAGACGGTAAGCATTATCATTTTGTGTCCATTGCTGCTTTTAAAAAACAAATTAAAAAAAATTCTTTTTACGAATATGCTGAAGTGTTTGATAATTATTATGGTACCTCAGAAGCCGCAATAGATGCTCAGCTTGCTCAAGGCATCGATGTTTTTCTTGATATTGACTGGCAAGGTGCACAGCAAGTGCGCATGAAAAAGCCTTCCGTAACCACTGTATTTATTAGCCCACCTTCAAAGCAAGAATTAGAAAACCGTCTGCGTGGACGCGGGCAAGACAGTGAAGAAGTTATCGCCAATAGAATGGCGAAAGCACAAAATGAATGTTCGCACTTTCAAGAGTTTGATTATATTATTATTAATGATGACTTTGAACAGGCTCTAGCTGACTTAACCACCATAGTTAATAACCAACGACTAAAACGTAACCAACAAGTTGCTCAGCATAAAGTTTTATTAGATGAGCTAATTTGTTAACAAAGCGGCATTTATGACTATTTAGCCACTATTTTAGAATATTTAGATAATAAAAAATGTAAAGCACTACGATTTTTGCTGGAACAAAGTCTTTTACTTGCTAAATGGCTTATCGATCAGTAAAATGCAGCGCTATTTTATAAATTTAGTTGGAGTGACCAAATGGCTCGCGTAACTGTTGAAGATGCCGTAGAAAAAATCGGTAATCGTTTTGATTTGGTGTTAGTTGCATCACGTCGTGCTCGTCAAATTGCAACGGGCGGTAAAGACCCTTTGGTCGAAGTCGAAAATGACAAACCAACCGTATTGGCTTTACGTGAAATTGAAGCGGGTTTAATTACTAATGATGTAATGGATACATCAGATCGCCAAGCACAAATTCAGCAAGATAGTGCTGAATTAGATGCCGTTGCGGCAATTGTTGGTAGTCAAACACAAGAATTAGGTTAAACAAGCAACCACGCTTACTTTATCCTGTAAACGCGTAACTTTTCTCTATTATTAATAGAAAATAAGTTACGCGTTTTTTATTGCTCCTTGTACCACTACAGAACGCTTGACAATTTTCTTTGCATTTGGCGCAAAGCCACGTATTCTATAGTTATACTAAAATGAAGATATTCATTTTTCCTAGTCGTTTTCATCAATTCGGAGTGATAGGTGTACCTATTTGAACCATTAAAAGATTTAAGCTCTACTTACCTATCAAAAGTGCAAGTGGACTTGCTAAAACATGCCTATGTTGTGGCAAGAGATGCGCACGATGGCCAAATGCGTTCGAGCGGTGATCCTTATATTACCCATCCTGTTGCCGTAGCACTTAATCTAGCCCAAATGAACCTAGATCACGAAACATTAATGGCTGCCCTGCTGCATGACGTGATAGAAGACACCCCGGTTACTAAAGATGAGCTAGCAGAATTATTTGGTCATACGGTTGCAGAACTCGTTGAAGGGGTTAGTAAACTCGATAAGCTAAAGTTTGATAATAAAGAAGAAATGCAAGCGGAAAACTTCCGCAAAATGGTGTTGGCCATGGTGCAAGATATTCGCGTAATTCTAATCAAGTTAGCGGATAGAACCCATAACATGCGCACTCTTGGTGCTTTGCGCCCAGATAAACGCCGCCGTATAGCCCGAGAAACGCTTGAGATTTATGCTCCCATCGCTAATCGCCTTGGCATTCATGATATAAAAAACGAATTAGAATTACTTGGCTTTCAGGCACTTTATCCTATGCGTTCAAGAGCGCTAAAGTCAGCAGTAAGTAGCGCTCGTGGTAATCGAAAAGCCATTATTAATAATATTCAAGCAGAGATATCTGCCCGTTTATCTGAAAGTGATATTGGTGCTGAAATTATCGGTAGAGAAAAGCACCTATATTCTATCTATCGTAAAATGCTTAATAAAGAGCTGATGTTCAATGAGGTCATGGACATTTACGCTTTTCGTGTGATTGTTGGCGATAAAATAGATGATTGTTATCGTGCATTAGGTGCTATGCATAATTTATTTAAACCTATTGAAGGTCGTTTCAAAGATTATATCGCTATTCCAAAAACCAATGGCTACCGTTCGTTACATACATCACTCATTGGCCCTCATGGGATCCCTGTTGAAATACAAATCAGAACCCAAGACATGGAACAAATGGCCGACAAAGGTGTTGCTGCTCATTGGCTATATAAAGAAGGTGGTGGTAATGCTGATACTACTGCACAAATGAAAGCCCGTCGTTGGATGCAAAGCTTACTCGAATTACAACAAAGCGCCGGTAGCTCATTTGAGTTTATTGAAAATGTAAAATCAGATCTATTTCCAGAAGAAATTTACGTATTTACCCCTGAAGGACGTATTATTGAATTACCGATGGGCGCAACCGCGGTTGATTTTGCCTATGCTGTGCATACAGACGTTGGTAATTCATGCGTTGGCGTAAAGGTTGATCGTAAACCTTACCCATTAAGCCGAGCATTAGATTCCGGCCAAACTATTGAAGTAATCACATCTGCAGCGGCTAGGCCTAACGCTACTTGGCTCAACTTTGTGGTGACGGCAAAAGCACGTTTACAAATAAGAACCTACTTGCGTAGCCGTGAAAAAACTGAATCAAAAGCACTAGGATTACGCCTATTAAGCCACGCTTTAGGTAATGTATCTCTTGACAATATTAGCACAGAAAAAATCGACGCGGTTGTACAACAAAATGGTAATAGTAATTTCGATGACTTATTGACTAATATTGGCTTAGGCAATGCGTTAAGTATTGGTATAGCCAGACGACTTACCGATGAATTTACGGAAGATAGTGAATTAACCCCGACAAACAGCAAAATCAAAATGCCTATTAAGGGTACAGAGGGTATGTTAGTTAGTTATGGGAAGTGTTGCCGCCCTATTCCTGGGGATTCAATTTTAGCCTATTTAAGTCCAGGAAAAGGCTTGATGGTGCACCAGCAAGGTTGTAGAAACATTAAAGGCCATGAGCCAGGCGCTTTATTCCCGGTAAAATGGGATAGTGATATTAATAAAGAGTTCATCGCTAAACTCCGAATTGAAATAGTCAACCATCAAGGCGCATTAGCACTGCTTACTAACGTAATAGCCAAGTGTGGCTCCAATGTACATAGCTTAAATTCTGGCGAAAAAGAAGCCGGCCTTTATATTATCGACATGGAAATAACCTGTCGAGACCGTATTCATTTAGCTGATATTATTAGAAAAATCAAAGTGATGATTGATGTACAACGCGTCATCCGTAATAAATAAAAAAGTGACAAGTACAAGTCTCGAAAACACAAAAATCAAATAGCAGGAAATAAAATGAAAAGTATCATATCAACAGATCAAGCCCCCAGTGCTATCGGTACCTATAGCCAAGCCGTTAAAGTAAACAATACTGTTTATTTATCTGGGCAAATTCCACTTATCCCTGAAACTATGGAAGTTATAGAGGGTGGTTTCGCTGAGCAAACCGAGCAGGTATTTAAAAATCTTTCTGCCGTATGTGAAGCTGCAGGCGGTAGTATCAATGACATGGTTAAAGTGAATATTTTCATGGTTGATTTAGGTAACTTCGCCACAGTTAATGAAATCATGGCGAAATATTTTAAACAGCCTTACCCTGCTCGTGCAGCCATTCAAATAACAAAATTACCAAAAGATGTTGAAATCGAAATTGATGGTGTTATGGAATTACCCAACGTCAACTAGAACTTTCGTCATGAATAAAAATTTTGGCTGAGCTGTCTGTATTACTCGTCCACTGAACTTATGGTTATAAGTTCAGTGGACGAGTAATACAGACAGCTTGGCTAAATATCGTTCATTTAAAATATTAACTTTATTAATAACAAAACTATGACTCCAAAAAGACTAAAGCGTATCAATACCATGCTTGATAAGCGCCAGCCAGATCTTACTGTATGTATGGAAGGTTTACATAAAAGCCATAATTTAGCCGCAGTAGTTCGCACCTGTGATGCTATTGGTGTTAGTGATGTGCATGCTGTATGGAAAAGTGAAGAAGCTGAAGTTCGTGGCGGTAGCGCTGCAGGAAGCCAGAACTGGATTGATGTTCATAATTACCATAAAACGGCTGATGCAATTGCCGCCATGAAAGCACAGGGCATGCAAGTATTGGTAACTAACTTATCTGATACAGCCGTCGACTTTCGTGAAATTGATTACACCAAGCCAACTGCGATTATCTTAGGCCAAGAAAAATTTGGCACTTCCGATGTTGCCTTAGCATTAGCAGATCAAGATATTGTTGTTCCTATGGTTGGCATGGTGCAATCATTGAATGTTTCAGTGGCCTGTTCAGTAGTGTTATACGAGGCGCAACGGCAACGACAGTTAGCCGGTATGTATGATAAACCCAAGTTAAGTCACGAACGCCGACAACGCACTTTATTTGAAGGTGGTCATCCCATTTTTGCCGAAGCATGCCAACGTAAAGGCTTACCTTATCCAATCATAGATGAAGACGGACAAATTGTTGCCGATGAAATCTGGTGGCAAAAAATGCAAATGGATAAAAGTGCTTGGTTACACCTTGATGATTAATTACCAAGAACGGTTTTAAACTAAAAAATCATCATGGAAGCATTAACCAAGCTATCTCAAGTCGCCCTAACAACACTCAAAGGTGTTGGTCCAAGCATGGCAAAAAGACTAGAAAAGCTGAGTTTATTGTCTGTGCAAGATTTATTACTTCATTTGCCACTACGTTACGAAGACAGAACTCGCGTAACCACCATTCGAGACTGTCTTGTAGGTACTCATACTAATATTATCGGCGAAATAACCAGTAATCAGCTTACACACGGCAAACGCCGTATGATGGTAGTTAATTTAAATGATGGTACAGGCAATGTGCAATTATGCTTTTTCAGCTTCTCGGCTAGTCAAAAAAACAGCTTAAGTATCGGGCAGACTATTCGTTGTTATGGCGAAATAAAGCGCGGCCCAAACGGCTTTCAAATAGTACACCCTGAATACCGTTCATTAGACGATGACCGCGCTTTGACTGCAGTGGAAGAAACCTTAACACCCGTTTACCCAACGACTGATGGCTTAAAACAAATTTCACTGCGCAACTTAACCGAGCAAGCACTTCATCGGCTGCAACGTGGGCAAGTAGAAGAGTTGCTACCTAGCCATTTATTCGACGAACAGTACTCTCTAGCACAAGCATTAACAATAATTCATCGACCACCGCCCGAAGCCTCTACCAGTGAACTTGAGCTGGGTAAACATCCTGCGCAATTACGTTTGATCAAAGAAGAGTTACTTGCTCATAACTTAAGTATGCTCAAACTCAGACAAAATAGTGACGTTCATGATGCAATTTCATTAAGTATTGAACAAGCGATTGAGCCTTATATATCTGCTGAAGACTCCTTTTTAAACGCGCTACCTTTCTCGCCTACCAAGGCACAAGCGCGCGTAGTAAAAGAAATAAAAGCTGACTTAGTTAAATCTCAACCCATGATGCGCTTAGTACAGGGCGATGTTGGCTCAGGTAAAACACTGGTAGCCGCGCTCGCCGCATTAACAGCTATTAGCCAAGGTTATCAAGTAGCGCTAATGGCGCCGACAGAAATTTTAGCCGAACAACACGCCATTAATTTTGCCAATTGGTTTACTCCCCTAAATATTAGCGTTGGTTGGCTCGCCGGAAAAACCAAAGCAAAGGCGCGTCGTTTAGCACTAGAAAAAATGGCCCGTGGCGAAATGCAAATGGTTATCGGCACCCATGCCTTGTTTCAAGCTGATGTGCAGTTTCATAAGCTCGTCTTAGTGGTTATTGATGAACAACACAAATTTGGTGTTCATCAACGGTTATCACTACGAGAAAAAGGCGTTTTTGATGATAACTATCCTCATCAATTAATTATGACAGCCACTCCTATTCCTCGTACTTTAGCCATGACTGCATACGCTGATTTAGACACCTCTGTTATTGATGAATTACCGCCGGGACGAACTCCAATCAATACAGTTGCCCTGCCCGATGCCCGTCGAGAAAATGTAATTGAGCGCATTAGAGAAGGTTGTACCAATGACAATCGTCAAGCCTATTGGGTTTGCACGTTAATTGAAGAATCTGAGGTATTACAATGCCAAGCTGCCGAAGACACCGCATTACACTTGCAAGAGCAATTACCAGAGCTAAAAATAGGTTTGGTTCATGGGCGAATGAAAGCCGTAGAAAAACAAGAAATTATGACTGATTTCAAAGCAGGAAAAACCCACCTACTGATTGCAACAACCGTAATTGAGGTTGGCGTTGATGTACCTAATGCCAGTTTAATGGTAATAGAAAATCCCGAACGCTTAGGCTTAGCACAATTACATCAACTACGCGGTCGTGTAGGTCGAGGTTCAGTCGCATCACATTGTGTGTTGCTATACAAAGCGCCACTATCAAAAACTGCCACCAAACGTTTAGCGGTATTAAGAGAAAGCAATGATGGTTTTGTTATTGCCGAAAAAGACTTAGAAATAAGAGGCCCTGGCGAATTGCTTGGCACCCGTCAAACTGGCTTAGCTGAACTAAAAATTGCCGACCTAGTGCGCGATGGTTACCTTATCCCTGAAATAAAGCAAAAAGCTTACTTATTATCACGGCAACATCCTGAATGTGCCCAAGCACTTATTCAACGTTGGCTTGGTAATAAAGAGCGTTATTCAAACGCATAGCTTTGTGCTTATAGTTTTGATTTTAAAATTATAAGCATAAAAAAGCTGCCAACCTGAAAAAAGATTGGCAGTAAAACATGGAACACACAACACAATAGGGATGGTTATTGTGTAATATATAAGAACTAGCAACACGATATAAACTTTCAAATTAAACTAACAATTTTGTATACTATCGTTTTTTATTTCCCCTTAGGCTAGTGAATAGTGAAATTTGTTTTTTTATGCTTATTGATAACAATAAGTTCTCCAATGATTGTTCAAGCCACGACTAACACGAGTAACACAATCGGTAGTTATTACATCCCTGGATTGGTAATGAATAAAGAAGAGGGATTATTTATTAGGTTACATAACGAAATTATTAACAGAGCCCAGCTATCTCTAGATTTCATTATTGAGCCGACACAAAGAATTCAACAATCCTTTAAAAGCAATCAACTAATTGGCTATTTTCCAGAGTTATGGCAGAACATACCAAAAGACAAGTCTGAAATTATTGTCAGTGATAGCATATGGTTAAAATCAATTATTATATTTACCCGAAAAAATGAGCAAGCCATCACTCAACTTTCTGATCTTGAAGGATTAACGATAGGTGCAGTGAGGGGATATAGTTATGGTCAAATCGAAAAAAATAAAAATATTAATGTTCAATATGTTAATAGTGAGATACAAAATATTAAAAAACTATTATCCGGACGTATTGATGCCATTATTGGTGATAACGCTTCAACGGTATCAGCGATTAAAAATTCAAACCACGTACAAGAGGTTTTCTATAACCTAGAGCAACCAATCGAGATTTTAGAAAGTTTTTATATTTTTCAAAATACCGCTAAGGGGCATGAAATACGTAACAAGATAAATATTATTATCAAGCTGCTAAAACAAGAAGGCTTACTAAAATTAGATACCAAAACGGGTAATAGTCAAATTTTACTTCCTCAATAAAACTGTGTTGGTATCGTTTCAATACCAACACAGTTAGCAATAACTCATGCTAGTGAGCTTCATCCCAATTATTTCCCATACCTGCTTCAGCAATTAACGGTACACTTAATTCAACCGCATTATTCATCAGCTCAACTAATTTAGCCGTAGTTTCTTCTACAATATCTTGGTGAATTTCAAAAATTAATTCATCGTGCACCTGCATGGTCATTTTAATGCGGTCGTCATTTTGTTCAGACAGCCAAGCGGCAACCGCTAACATGGCTTTTTTGATGATATCTGCCGCAGTGCCTTGCATAGGGGCATTAATAGCAGCACGTTCAGCTGCTTTTTTACGCATACCATTTTTAGCATTAATGTCTGGTAAATATAATCGACGACCATATAGGGTTTCTACATACCCTTGCTCACTTGCTTGTTGGCGAGTCTCTTCCATATAAGTTAATACGCCAGGATAGCGCTCAAAGTATTTATCTTGATACTCTTGTGCTTGATGACGACCAATGTTCAATTGCTTAGCAAGACCGAATGCTGACATGCCGTAGATCAAACCAAAGTTAATCGCTTTAGCGCTACGTCGTTGCTCGGTAGTAACTTCATCTAATTCCACGGCAAAAATTTCAGCTGCTGTCGCGCGATGAACATCTTTACCTTCACTAAACGCAGTCACTAAGCCTTTATCATTAGATAAGTGCGCCATGATTCGCAATTCTATTTGTGAGTAATCAATAGCAACAATTTTATGATCTGTTGGAGCGATAAAAGCGCGGCGTATTTTACGACCTTGCTCAGAACGAATTGGAATATTTTGTAAATTTGGATCTGTTGATGATAAACGCCCTGTAGCGGTTACCGCCTGATGATAAGAAGTATGCACTCGTCCCGTTTTAGGACTAACCATTAACGGTAATTTATCGGTATAAGTTGATTTTAATTTGCTCAAGCCACGATTTTCGAGAATTACTTTAGGCAATGGATAATCAAGTGCCAGCTCTTGTAAAACTTCTTCTGCAGTAGAAGGAGCACCTTTAGGTGTTTTTTTAATAACTGGAATTTTTAACTCTTCAAACAATATCTGTTGTAACTGTTTAGGGGAGCTAAGATTAAAACTTTTTCCCGCTAAGTTATGGGCTTCAATTTCTAATTCGTCTAATCGCTGGCCAATACTTTGGCTTTGCTGATCGAGTATATCGCAATCAATCAATACCCCTGTTTGCTCCATTTGTGCCAACACTGGCATTAATGGTATTTCAATATCATTATAAACACTAAGTTGATTAGGTAACTGTTCAAGTGCAGGAAAGATAGCCTGGTGTAAACGTAGGGTTATATCAGCATCTTCAGCTGCGTATTGACCTGCCTTTTCAATATCTATTTGATTGAAAGTTAATTGCTTTGCACCTTTACCCGCAATATCCTCAAAATGAACCGTTTTATAATCAAGATATTTAAGCGCTAACGCATCCATATTATGGCGAGTTGCAATGCTGTTATAACAATAGGATTCAATCATGGTATCAAAAGCAACACCTTGCAATTTAATATCATAATGACTTAATACATTAGCATCATATTTTAAGTTTTGACCAATTTTTTTAACACTGGTACTTTCAAGTAATGGTTTCAATTGTGCCAATACCCAGTCTCGGTCAAGTTGCTCTGGTGCGTCAGCGTAATCATGCGTAAACGGCACATAAGCAGCCTTGCCCACTTCTACGGCAAATGATAAACCGACAAGTTCGGCCTTCATATAGTTGATACTCGTGGTTTCAGTATCAAAGGCAAAAACATCACTGGCTTTTAATTTATCTAACCAGTTAGTAAATGCTTCTTTATCAAGGATTATATCGTATTCACTCTCAGCCACCTCCACTGAAGCAACATCAACATTTGTCGATTCAGTTACACTAGCATTGGTTTTTACTTTAGACCTACTCGTTGTTTTTTCACCGCTGCTGCCTTTATCTAAATCAGCTAACAAACGCTTTAGTTCAAACTCTTGATAAAGCGATCTTAATACTTCTACGTTTGGTTCACTAGGCGCTAATTCTGCGGCAGTTTGCGCTAGTTCAACATCACATTTAATGGTCGCCAATTGATAAGACAGTGGTAATTGTTCTAATGCATCGCGTAAGTTTTCACCAATTTTTCCTTTCACTTTATCCGCGTTGGCAATCACTTTATCTAATGTGCCATGTTCTGCTAACCATTTTACCGCCGTTTTTGGGCCGCACTTCACTACTCCTGGGATGTTATCCACTTTATCGCCCATCAAGGCAAGGTAATCGATGATTTGATCAGGACGAACACCAAATTTTTCACTCACGCCTGCAACATCCATCTCTACGTCTGTCATGGTGTTAATCAAACGAACATGGGGCGTCACTAATTGTGCCATGTCTTTATCGCCTGTCGAAATGACCGTTTCGATCCCAAGCTCATCAGCTTGTTTTGCCAATGTGCCGATAACATCATCAGCCTCAACATCGGGAATAACTAAAAGCGGCAAACCCATAGCACTAATTATTTCGTGCAAGGGCGCAATTTGAGTGCGTAAATCATCCGGCATTGGTGGGCGGTTTGCTTTGTATTCTGGGTACATATCATTACGAAAGGTTTTACCTTTAGCATCGAAAATAGCGATAATATTGCCATCCGGGTAGTCTTTTTTCAAACTACCCAACATATTCAATACCCCCGTAATGGCACCGGTAGGTTGACCACTTGCCGTAGATAAAGCTTGCAGATATGGCACATGGTAAGCCCGAAATAAATAAGATGAACCATCAACCAAGATAAGTGGCTGGTTTATTTTTGAAGAAATTTGCAAAGATGTTTCTGGCAAAGTTGTCATAAGAATTGAGTCTAAACAATAAGATGGGCTAAGCATGCCACAAAGCGCGCTTTAGCTCTACTAAGTAGTGACAATTGCCTCTGGCGCAATGTGGATAACTTTGTTGATAAGCAAAGTAAAATACCAAAATAGGGCGTGTTCCTATTTTGCTAGTTTTATTCAGACATATGATTTTATTGAAAAAAGGTAAGTCGTAAATCCTTTCATAACACAATGTTTTTTATTTTTATTTTTGTGGATAAATAAATTTATCATCATTATTTTTTAATTGTACAAAAGACAACCAAGAAAATAATGAGCTATGAGATTATCAGAATTTCACACCATTACTAGTGCATTATTAAACTATTTTTAAATGTTTTTTACCGCTAACAATAACAAAAAAATATAAGCTAACGCTGGCGTGACCTGGCAACTGTTCAACCAGTTTGGTTGACCAAAAAAATCACTAAAATAATTTTGCGATTAATTTATAGTAACGTTACTTGACTCTATAAAGTCCATTTTTTCAATCTATCTTGTGGATTACTCCTGAGATTCTCACTATAAAATTCAGGTAACTTATTTCGGATGCGTGTGGAAACAAGTCCATCTATTTACCCATTATTATAAAATCAACTTTCTAGTGTTGATAACTAACAATTCTCAACTTTCAAATGTTTTTGTGCTACCTTTATTTTAATTACTTATTACAAATGAAAACAATTAAGGTTTATCTTATGAAAAAAATCATCTCATTATCTTTAGCTACACTCATATTAAGCACAGCTACCATAAGTACGAGTTTCGCTCATAATACTGGCCATAAGCAATCAATACCATTAACGGCGGCTCCTAGCCATGCTAACGTTTATATTATTACACCACTCGATGGTGCAACGGTATCAGAAACCTTTACGGTTAAATTTGGCTTACAAGGCATGGGTGTATCACCCGCTGGTATTGAGAAAAAGAACACTGGCCATCATCATTTATTAGTAGATGGTAAAAAGTTACCCGCTTTTAATAAACCCATGGGCAAGGATGTTAAACATTTTGGTGGTGGACAAACACAAACAGATATTACCCTAGCCAAAGGCACGCATACATTACAATTAATTTTAGGAGACCACCGCCATATGCCACATAGCCCTGCGGTAGTATCTAAGAAGGTTACTATTACTGTTGAGTAATTTATCAGTAAGTTATTAAGTCACCTTCTGAGTTAACAGAAAGATTAAATGGTCGCTATTATTAACATACAACTCTGAAAGTGATGCTTACTAAAAAAGCCCAACTAGTTATCACTAGTTGGGCTTTGTATTTTTATTTTAATAAAATGCCCCGCTTGGGGCTTAGACTAAGAATATTTAAAAGCATTAAGAAAAATTAAATTGTAATTATAGATTTAATAAGCATAAAACAAGAGCGTTTTAATATAGATGTTTACATCGAAAAAGCTGCTAAATTAATTTCCCTAGTTGATCATACTGCCAATATGTATTGGAAGTATGCTTTAAGTTCCCCTTAAATTTATTTAACTAAAAACTTATCTATACTCTAGCTATAATAAGGATAAATATTAATGAATTTTTAAAGTAAGTTTTGATTAATTTAATATGGCATTTAAACAGCTAATTCAATTTTTGTTGGTGATTTTTTTATTGCTTATCAATGCAAATAGGCAAGCTATTGCAAAAAAACAAGTGACATTAGCAACAGCTGAGCATGAGCCTTATATAGGATCACAGCTCCCTAATAAAGGCTATGTCTATGAGTTAGTGTCAACCATATATCAACGTGCTGGTTATGAAGTAAACATTCATTTCTATCCTTTAGCAAGAGCAAAATTTTTAACTCTACATGGCTTAGTTGATGGTTATCTTCCCACTCATTATGAAAAATCATCTCAAAATAACTTTGCTTTTTCCAATGCCTTCCCCGGTGACAGCATTGGACTTTTAAAAAATAAAAAGCTAGAAATACCAAAAAACTTTTCATCTTCAACCTCTGTTGAAACTCAACTTAATTATCTAAAAAAGTATAACTTCGGTGTCGTTAGAGGTGCTACGGTGTCACCAGTTTTTGATAAGGCAAACTACTTAAGTAAACAATATGTAACCAGTAACCGACAAAACTTAGATAAATTGATTAAAAATAGAATCGACTTTATTGTCGGCGATAAGCATACACTTGCAGATATTATGATTGCGCAGCGTCCACATTTAATAGGTCAATTTGAGTTTCTTTCTGCCCCACGGTTTAATCATGCATTTCATGTGGCATTTTCAAAAAAATCGAGAAAATATCGGCAATTAAAAAAAGATTTTAACTTAGGGTTACAACTTATGTCTCAAGACGGTACCTTAACTAAAATATTACAAAAACATGGACTATTCCCACCAAAATCAAAAGGTAATAATGCAGTTGAATTAACTATAGGCACAGTAAATAATAAAGATATGCTAATAATGCAAATGCTATCCAAAGAATTCGAACAATCTCACCCACATATTAAATTACAATGGCGAGTATTACCCGAAACAACGCTACGTAAACGTTTATTAAGTGACTTAGCAATTCCAGATGGTCAATTTGATATTATGACTATTGGCTCCTACGAAGCCTCTCTTTGGGCTAAGCGAGGTTGGCTCACTGCTTTAAATAACTTACCAGCCAGCTATGAAATCAATGACCTGCTCACCAACGTACGTAATTTACTTTCTTACCAACAGCAACTCTATGCGCTGCCTTTCTATGCTGAAAGCTCTATGATGTTTTATCGACAAGATCTATTTAAAAAATATAATTTGTTAATGCCTACACAGCCAACGTATCAAGACATTATTAACTTTGCTAAAACTATTCATAACCCAGAGAAAGGGATATACGGTATTTGTATCCGTGGTAAGGCAGGCTGGGGAGAAAATATAGCCGGATTAACATCTATTGTTAATGTCCATGCAGGACAATGGTTCGACCAAAGCTGGCGCCCTATGATTCGTAGTAAAGCATGGCAAAAAGCCCTAGCAACCTATATAGAGCTGATCACTCAATATGGCCCACCATCAGCTCACCTTAATGGTTTTAATGAGAACTTAGCGTTATTTTCTAATGGCCATTGCGGTCTCTGGATTGATGCCACGGTAGCTGCTGCTACATTATTTGACCCTGAAAAATCTAAAGTGTTTGATAAACTACAATACACTTATGCCCCAATTGCTAACACTTCAGCTGGCTCACACTGGCTATGGGCATGGGCTTTAGCAATTCCAGACTCTTCAATACACAAAAAAGAAGCGCTTGAATTTATCACTTGGGCAACATCAAAGCAGTATATAAAAAAGGTAGCAGCACACAAAGGCTGGCTAGCAATCCCCCCAGGCACTCGAAAAAGCAGCTATAGCAATCCAAATTATGCCAATAAAGCGCCATTTGGACAATTTGTATTGAGTAATATCCAAGATGGCATTCCTTTAGGAACAATAACCAGAACAACGCCAGCAGGAAAAAAACTATTTGTTAGTATTCCAGGATTCCATGCTATAGGTGATTATGTAGGTACATTGATTGTTAAAGTTATTCAAGGGGATATAACACAAGAACAAGCACTGCAAAAAGCCCAGCAATTTTCAGAGGAAATAATTAAAAAAGCAGTCCATTAAAAAAACAATCGCGCGTGTAAATATAATATTAGTGATTAAACAAGTACAAGTGTTGTGTAATGGTTTGAGTTTTATGTAGAAAAGTTGTAAAGGTGATGATTAACATCACCTTAAAATTAGAAGTTAAAGTGTGACAAATTCCTCAGCAGACGTTGGATGTATAGCGATAGTATTATCAAAATCGGCTTTCGTCGCGCCCATTTTCATGGCAACAGAGAAACCTTGTAATAGTTCATCACTCCCAAAGCCAATACTATGTAAACCAACAACTTTTTCATCAACGCCAGCACAAATTAATTTCATCCGTGTAGGATCACGGTAATCTTCAGTCATTGCTTGATAAAGCGCGGTAAACTGTGAATTATAAACACTAATATTATCTTCACCATATTGCGTAACAGCTTCCGCCTCTGTTAACCCTATAGTGCCAATAACTGGGTGACTAAAAACAACAGTCGCAATACCTGTGTAATCTAAATGCTCATCTGGTTTATTGTTAAATAAGCGTTCACATAAACGACGACCCGCAGCAACAGCTACCGGTGTTAATTGTGCCCGCCCGGTATTGTCACCGACAGCATAAACACCCTCGATATTGGTATTTTGATATTTATCAGTCACAATAAAGCCCCGCTCATTAAGCTCAACACCCGCCAATTCTAAATTAATATTATCAGTAGCGGGCTCTCTGCCTATTGCCCATACTAATTTTTCAACCGGACCAATCGACTGACCATTAGTTAAATGAACCACCAGCTTACCATCGGCTAATTTTTCAATACGTTCAGGCGTACTATGGTTATGCAATGTCGGACCATGCTTTGCCATTTGCTCAACTAATGTAGTACTTAACATCTCATCAAAAGTACGTAACGGTTTTTCATTTCTAACCAATAAATGCGTTTGTGTACCTAATCCATGAAAAACACCCGCTAGCTCTACCGCAATATAACCTGCGCCAATAACAGCAACAGATTTAGGTTGCTCTGTTAACGCAAAAAAACCATCCGAATCTATGCCAAATTCAGCACCTTCTATATCAGGAATAGAAGGACGCCCACCGGTAGCAATAGTAATATGATCTGCGGTATATAAGGTACCGTTTACGTCAATAGTATTTTTATCGACAAATTTAGCAAACCCTTCAATAACGGTGACATTATTTGCATCAAAACCACGTTGATAGGCCCCATGAATTCTCTCTATATACGCCTCACGATTTTTAACTAAATGATTCCAATCAAAACCTTTTCGCTCTAGCTTAAAACCGTAGTCATGCGCATATTTAAGCGCATCGCTAATTTGTCCAGCGTACCACATGGCTTTTTTAGGAACACAGCCAACATTCACGCAAGTACCACCGAGATGTTTGGCTTCAATTACTGCTGCTTTTTTACCAAGCTTCGCTGCTCTATTTGCCGAAGCAATACCGCCACTACCAGCACCAATGGCTAAATAATCAAAATGTTGTGTCATTACATAATCCTTAGGTTTAACTCTTTTATCTTTACTATGTGGGTACAAAAAACCTGACAATCAAGCAAAGCGTTAATTAATTTACTTTTAGCTCAACAATATTAGCACTCAAAAAAGCACCTATTGTTTTAGCGTTTACGGGTTTGCTGTATAAATATCCTTGAATATAGTGGCAGTGCCGCTTAGTTAAATAGGCTAGCTGCTCCGTAGTTTCAACACCCTCAGCAATACAATGCATATTAAGGCGTCTAGCTAACACTATCGTGGCATCAACAATAGCTTCATCGGCTTTTTCAACACCAATTCCCGATACAAATACTCGATCTATTTTGATGATATCCAGAGGCAACCTTTTCAGATAAGATAATGAAGAAAAACCAGTACCAAAATCATCCAGAGCCAGAATAACGCCCAGTTCAGACAATGCTTTCATCGTTTGAATCGCTTTTTCAGGCTCTGAGAACAATGCGCTTTCTGTTATTTCTATTTTAAGTAAGTGTGCAGCTACATCGTAAGTTTTTAATAACCTCGCGATGTAGCTTACTAAATTATCTTTCGCAAAATGTTGTGGAGATAAATTTACTGATAAATATAATGTTGGTCGCAGTTGATGCCACTCTTTAAGATCAATGAGACCTCGCTCTAACGCAGCTTCGGTCATGGGGATAATCAAACCTAGCTCTTCAGCGACAGTAATAAAACCTGCGGGAGCAATTAACCCGTCTTTACTTTGCCAGCGCATAAGCAGTTCAAATCCAGCAGCTTTACCGTTATTAGAATCAATAATAGGTTGATAGTGGTTAAAAAATTCATCATTTGCATAAGCCAACTTCACATTAGATTCTTTTTCTAATCTCTCATTGGCTTCAAGATTCATTCTCGGTGTAAAAAATTGAAAAGTATTTCTACCTAACTGTTTAGCATGGTACATCGCAATATCGGCATGACGCAATAATGCACTTGAGTCGTTAGCATCTTCTGGATAGAGCGCAATACCAATACTTGCACCGATACTTACTTGATTTTCTTTCAACAACACAGGCAGCTCTACTGCAGCAATAATTTTTTGTGCAATACGCCCTAAATGTCCTGTTCCTTTATATGTCTCCAGCAGCACCACAAACTCATCACCACCAATACGTGCGACAGTATCATCTACTCGTAATAGTTCAGATAAACGTCGCGATACTTCAACTAACAATAAATCACCACAATCATGACCGAGCGAGTCATTCACTTGCTTGAATCTATCCAGATCAATAAAAAACAACGCAATAGCTCTTTTTTGCCGCTTCGACGCTTCCATCGCATGCTTAATCCGTTCAAGTAATAAGCTACGGTTAGGTAGATCCGTTAAAAAATCATAGTTAGCTAAGTAGCGTAATTCTTTCTCTGCGGCTTTTTGCGCACTAATATCAGAAAAAACACAGACATAATGCAAGCCGTTGGTGATTTGATTTCTACCGACATTAATATTAACAATAACATGAAATTCTTCACCTGCATCTGTCACCACTAACTCTTCACCACGCCAGTGCTTACCTTCCTCTAGGGAGGGAATAAGATCTTGAAAGAATTTCCAACGTCTTTTATTAAGCCCCATGAGATTACTATTAAAATCAAAGTTTTCATCAGCCCACCCAAAAACACTACGCAGCGATTGATTAGCTGTTACCTGAGTATAATCACTATTAATAATTAACACCCAGTCATTGGTTTGTTTAAATGCTTCACCATAATATTGACTACGCACTTCTTCTGCACGCGTTTGAGTGATATTAGTATAAGAGCCTGTGATCCTACTTGGTTTGTTATTGCCATCTAGTGTGACTATTTTGCCTAAATCTTTATACCATAGCCAATGCCCAACTGAATGTTTCAATCGATAAGTACAACTGAAAGTATCATCAAGGTTATTCTGGCCGATAAACTCTTTCCAAGTAGATAAAAAACTTTCTTTATCTTCAGGGTGGATCAACTCAACATGTTGCTCAAAACTATGCGCAGTTGCTAAATCTACATAATCCAACTCTTGTGATATACGCTTGCCAAACATCAAATTATCATGAGCTAGCCAATCCCATACCTCACTATTACTACCGACTAAAGCAAGTTGTAATCGGTTCTCTCTAAATTTAACATCTTCGTGAGCCTTAACTAATTTCGAGCGTTGTAGGTTTCGTTGATATAGCCAAAAAAAACTCAATGATAATAAAATAAGCATATAAATAAAGTAGGCTAAAGGAGACTGCCACGGTGCATAGCTCACACGAATTTTGATTTGTGTCGTGGCTGAATACTCACCAGTAACAGGTGATTTTGCTTTTACAGACAAGGTATGTTCACCTGAAGGTAAGCTAGGAAAGGTGATTTTATTGTCAGTGGTTGCTGGGTAATCAACTTTACTATCACCCGTTAATTCATATTCGAAAATAACATTTTTATTCTCTGCGTAGGATAATGTTGAAAAATCAAAGCTGATGCCAACATCACTATATTCAAGCTTTATTTCCTGCTGTTGATTGATGATTAACGGTAAATCTAACTCTCGAGAAATTACATCGATGTTAGTTATATGAATTTTAAAACCTTTCTCTATATGCTTATTTTTAAGCTTCAGTGGGTCAAAAACACTCACTCCTTCCATTGAGCCATAAACCAGCATTCCGTTTGTTAATTGTAACTGAGCACTTATATTAAATTCCATCGCGGGGAAACCATCAGCAATAGTAAAATTACGAATATGTTGATTATCGCTATTTAGTGAAAACATGCCTTTATGAGTAGAAAACCAAATATCACCTTCAGTATCGGTGATTAAACTGTAAACATTATTATCAATAATAGAGTTCTTGTTATGATAAAAATATTTGGCTTTAAAGGTTGGTAATTCTAATCCTACTAGACCTTTCCCAGGATAGCTCAGCCAAAAAACATTATTTTTATCGATAGTCCAGTTAGCAAAAGAAAGCCATTCATTCGCTAAAACATTCGGATGTTGATAAAGCTTAATCACCTTATTCGTCGCTAAATCATAGCTCCATAAACTGTCATTCGTGCTAAATAGCATGGCATTACTGCCAGGCAGAGAACCTAAAAAATTATAAATTTCAGTTAGTGGTACTACTTTATTCAGGACAGTTAAATCAATTTGTTGACCTAGTTGTAAATCAATAAGTGCTGCGCCAGTATCTTGCACTACCCAAAGATAGCGCTGCTTTTGTAAAAAATCCGAATGATTTTTATTGGCTAATATCTTATTAATTTCAAGATCAAATATTGGTTTCCTCACTTGATTTAGCTGAGTATTATATAAAACTATACCTTTAGAAGTTGAGAGCAGTAACCCTTTGTTATAATTATAAATTTGATAAATATGGTTGTCACTAAATTGATTTTCAACTGTTGAAGACAGAAAATGTTGTTGTAAAGTATTTTGTTGGTGATCTATTAAGTTAAGACCATTACTCGTGCCAACCCAAAATAAATCATCATGATTATGTGCCTGTACTGCCCATACAGCATTATGGCTTAAACTATTTTCATCTTCTCGTTGATAACGATAATTTTCAATTAATTCTCGACTAGGATCCCATAAGTAAACGCCTTTAGATTCGGAGCCAAGCCAAAAAACACCACTGTTATCTTGCGCTAAAGAAATAATTTTATTATCGGAGACATTTTCAAAATAATCACTGACGCCAAAAAGAAATTTACCAAACTGTTTAGTGGTATCAATAACATGCAAACCTCGATTACTAACTACATACAGCTTGTTATCCGTAAAAAGGAATTGCCATACCGAAAGATTATTCAGTATTAACTTATACGGCGCTAAGGGGAAACGCCCTGATATATACTCTTTTATGTTTTCAATATTGACACTAAAAACACCATCATTGGTACCAAAGTACAAATCATTCTGCTCACTGACATAAAGAGCATAGCTTTTTGTGGCTTCCTGTAAATTAAAGCGATTGCTGTTGGGTAATTCCCTTAAATCTGGCAGTTTTCTCCACTTTTTTTTCTTGATATGATACGCATAGAGCCCTACTCTGCTAGCAATATATAGTATTTGGCGATGATATTTGATTTGAAGAATATTATTTTTCTTATGTAATTCTGTTGATAAATCTAATTTGATTTGAAATTGTGATGTTTCAGGGTCATAGAAACCGATAGTTTTACTGGTTGCAACCCAATAACCTGCTTTATTAGCGCTATTTATACCTTTTGTAACATCAACAACATAATCCCCATTACCATCAGGTGTATTAGCAATAAGTAATTGATATTTATTGGTGCTAGGATGATAGTGATATAAGGCATCATTTACATTGATCCAAACACCTCCTTCTGTATCTTGCTTAACAAAATAAATAGCTGCATCTAAAAAACTATTGTTTGGCCCAGGTAATTGTTTGATCGAATAGCCATCATAAATATTTAAACCGCTATCTGTTGCCAGCCAAACAAAACCAGTTTGATCCGCTAAAATTGAATTAACGGTACCTTGTGATAAGCCATCTTCAACGGAAAGTTGCTTTAAAGACAAGTTCTGGACAGTAGCTTTCTCTTTCGCCTGTAAAATAAAGCTAAGCAAAGCAATAAAAATAGTCAATATTACTATTTTATGAAATTTCATAAGCCTCAATCCATTACAACTTTTGGTTATTGTTTTCATTAAATAAGTACGATTCAACTTATTTTGTTTAGTGCAAGTGTTTTAATTATAACAGCTCTAAAATCAGGCAAAATATTATTTGGCAAAAAAAAGGCCTGTGTTAAACAATTACCCTTGAATATTTCCCTTGTTGTCATCACATCTACACTATCATTAATTAAATATGTAACCATTATGACTAACCCTTTACTGCAAAATTCTCCTTTACCCGAATTTTCGAAAATAAAACCAGAACATGTAAAACCAGCAGTAGAGCAATCAATCACTGATTGTAAAAAAGTCATAAAGGAAGTATTGGCCGAACAGAATACGTTTACTTGGCAAAACTTAGTTATGCCAATTGATGAAGTAGATGACATATTATCCAAACTTTGGTCACCTATTTCCCACATGAACTCGGTAATTAGTAGTGATGAATTACGAGAAGCTTATGAATCATGTTTACCCTTATTATCAGAATACAGCACTTTTGTTGGCCAACACCAAGAGCTATATCAAGCTTACCTACAATTAAAGAACAGCAGTGACTTTGCTGGCTTAGATACGGCCCAACAAAAAGTAATTACCAATGCATTGCGTGATTTCAAATTATCAGGCGTCGCCCTAAATAATGCCAATAAAAAGCGTTATGGCGAAATAGTCAGTCGTTTATCAGAATTAAGCTCAAGCTTTAGCAATAATGTACTTGATGCTACACATGCATTCAGCATTAACATTAGTGATAAAGATGAGTTAAATGGCTTACCTGATAGTGCTTTAGCCGCTGCACAAGCATTAGCCGAAAACAAAGAACAGCTAGGATATACTTTTACTTTAGATATTCCTAGTTACCTCCCGGTAATGATGTATTGTGATAATCAAGCATTACGTGAAAAGCTACATCGTGCTTTTGTCACCCGCGCTTCTGATCAGGGACCCAATGCCGGAGAATTTGACAATAGCGGCATTATGAATGAATTATTAGCTCTTCGTCATGAATTAGCCAAATTGTTAGATTTTAATAACTACGCTGAACACTCTCTCGCGACTAAAATGGCCAACTCTACCAGCGAAGTAATGGAATTTTTAGAAAACCTAGCAATTAAATCTAAACATCAAGGTGAACAAGACTTCCAAGAATTAACCGATTTTGCTCAAACTGAATACTCACAAAGCACTTTACAAGCCTGGGATTTAGCCTACTACAGCGAAAAACTTAAACAAAGCCGCTATACCATTTCAGATGAAGAACTGCGTCCTTACTTTCCCAAGGATAAAGTTGTCGATGGATTGTTCTCTGTAGTAAACCGTTTATTTGGTTTAACCATTAAATGTCGCGACGATGTCGATGTTTGGCATGACGATGTGAAGTTTTATGATGTTTTTGGTGCTGATGGCCAACTACGCGGTAGCTTCTATTTAGATTTATACGCCCGTGAGAAAAAACGTGGTGGCGCTTGGATGGATGATTGTGTTGGTAGGGCTAAACTTAGCACCGGTGCAATTCAACACCCTGTTGCGTACCTAACCTGTAACTTCAATGGCCCTGTTGGCGATACGCCGGCACTATTTACCCATGACGAAGTAGTCACTTTATTTCACGAATTTGGTCACGGTTTACACCACATGCTAACGCAAATAGATGCTAGCGCCGTTTCTGGCATTAATGGCGTCCCTTGGGATGCAGTAGAATTACCGAGCCAATTTTTAGAAAACTGGTGCTGGCAGCCAGAAGCATTAGCCTTTATTTCTAACCATTTTGAAACTGGTGAATCACTACCTCAAGCCCTTTTAGATAAAATGCTCGCTGCGAAAAACTTTCAATCCGCCATGCAAATGTTACGTCAATTAGAGTTCAGTATTTTTGATTTTACTATGCACGCTAGCTACACCAATGAGGCTAAAGAAGATCATATACAACAAGTACTAAACCAAGTGCGTGAACAATATTCTGTGATAAAAGCGCCAGAATTTAATCGCTTTCAACATGGTTTTAGTCACATTTTTGGTGGTGGTTATGCCGCAGGTTATTACAGTTATAAATGGGCGGAAGTGTTATCAGCAGATGCCTTTGGTTTATTTGAGGAAGAAGGTATTTTCAATCAAGCGACCGGTCAATCTTTTTTAAACAATGTTTTAGAAAAAGGCGGTAGTGAAGAGCCAAGTGCATTATTTAAAAACTTCCGTGGCCGAGCCCCAGAAATAGAGGCATTACTACGTCACTGCGGTATTGAAGCTTAACCCTATGACAACCAATACCACAGAAAAATTTAGTGATTTATATCAACGTGCCGCTAAACGAAAAGGCGGCGCTAATGCGTTAGAATTATTGCTTGGTAAAAAAATTATCGGTAAAGAGTTACATAACGATGAGGCGGCTCAGTATAGTGTGGCAACGCTAGACGATGATCGCATTTTAGCTGCATTTACTAAACAAATTTTTAAATCTGGCTTCGTTTGGCGTGTTGTCGAGAATAAATGGCCTAATTTTGAAAAGAACTTTTTCAATTTTAACATTGAAAAAGTGCTAATGATGCCTGAAGAAATGCTGGAACGAAAAGCCGCTGACCCTGACATTATTCGCAACTATAATAAGGTTAAAACCATTGCCGCGAATGCGCAAATGATGTTCGATCATCAAATAGAACATAATACCAGCTTTGCTCAATTTATTGCCGACTGGCCAAGCAGTGACATTATTGGTTTATGGGCCTTTTTGAAAAAGCACGGGCAACGTCTTGGTGGTAATACTGGCCCTTACGCGTTAAGGCTATTAGGTAAAGATACCTTTATTTTAAGCTCAGATGTTGAAGCCTACCTCAGAGCACAAAAAATTATTGATGGCGGCTTACAAAGTAAAAAAAGCTTAACGGCAATTCAAGCTTTTTTTAATCAACACCAGCAAGAGTCGGGTTACACCCTAACTCAACTAAGCCGTTTAATTGCCTTTGCCAGTGGTGATAATTATGTGCAGCTTGAGGAAGTTTAATGACTAACCCTCTTCATCAAAATGTCGCTGTTGCCTATAGTGATTCAATAGACAATGATCGCTGTAAGCTTATTGCGAAAAAATGGCATCTTAATTATATTGGTGATGCCGCATCCGCACACAAAAACCCCTCATTAGATTTTTTATTACAACTCAACCATCAAATACTTGAGTTAATAAAACTCGATGAACCAAAGCTTAGCGGTATTAACGTTGATCTTGTTGACGGCGCAGTTGCGCACCGTCGTAAATTTGGTGGCGGTAGAGGCCAAGACATTGCCAAAGCAGTAGGGCTAAAGCATGGTTTCACCCCGCATGTATTAGATGCGACCGCAGGGTTAGGCCGTGATGCCTTTGTGTTAGCGAGTCTTGGCTGCAAAGTAACATTAATGGAACGTATGCCTGTTGTTGCCGCCCTGCTCGATGATGGCTTAGAGCGTGCTAGACTCAATGCTGAGGTAGGTGAGATAGCTCAACGTATGCAATTAGTTCACGCCTCATCTATTGAAAATATGACGTTAGCTGATCAGGTAGATGTAGTCTATCTTGATCCCATGTACCCACATCGTGATAAGTCAGCGGCAGTAAAAAAAGAAATGCGTGTATTTCAATCATTAGTGGGTGAAGATTTAGACGCTGATGCCTTATTAACGCCAGCACTGGCGCTGGCTAAATATCGCGTGGTAGTAAAGCGGCCTAGTTATGCGCCGCCGCTAAATAATCAAGCCCCCACAACAAGCATCAAAATGAAAAAAAACCGTTTCGATGTTTATGTTAATAAGGCGATTCCTAAAGTTTAGTCGTACGATTAGCTATTCGTTTCTTATTCATTAGCATTAACAACAGAGAAGAAGTTAACATCCTTTGTGTTTAATAAACTACGGTACTCATGGTCACCATAGCAAATAGCTGGTGGCTTAAGAGAATTCAGTTTACTCTAAGTCAACAAAGCGCTTTTAAATAGTAGTTATTAATTTAAGCCTGAGCTATTCTTTATTTTAGATGTCGTAAATCAGGATATAATGTGAACCTTAGTAGCTTATTTTCTTTGACTTTCCCTGTTAATACCGAAGAACAAGAAGTTTTTCGCCAACGTACTTTTCGTTTTTTTAGTTACTCCATTTCCAATATGATGGGGCTTATTTATGGGGCTGGATTAATCGCTCTGATTCTATATGTTCATGGTGCTGAAAAAAAACTAACCGCGCTACTTTTTTTAATGACTTCTGCTATTGCTATTGTGTTAATTATTGTTTCGCGATATGTAACAAGACACAAACCAGAGAATAATAAATTAGCCTTTTTTCTACGATTACGTATTTTTCTTGGATGCTTGATTGGTCTTTTATATGCTATGGCTGTTACTTTACTACCAGATGAAAATATCGAAATTGGCATTCTTTTTCTTTTATCTATTTATTTGGTTTCAATAGCAATTGCTATTTTCCAATACTCTGTTGTTCCTATTTATTATATCTTGTTTAATATCAGCATTTTTCTTCCACTAACAATATTCCTTCTATATAAACCTAATGATATCAGCGTAATAACATTAATACTTTTAATGTCTGGTGGTATATTATTTATTAGTAAGGGTTTAAAGGTCTCCAAAAATGAAATCAGCTCAATAGAAGTCAACTTAAAGTTACAAACAGAAATCGCAGAGCATGTTATTACCCGGAAAAAACTGCGCGAAATGGCCTTATATGATCACTTAACAAATATCGGCAATCGCTATTTATTAGAGGAACGTGCGACCGCTTCTATAAAAAAAGCTCACGATGAGGGTCAGCATATTGCGTTCCTCTTTATTGATTTAAATGATTTTAAACAGATTAATGATCAGTACGGACATGATAAAGGCGACAAGGTATTGATTGAAGCAACTGAAAGAGTTCGAAGAAATATTCGAGCATCTGATTTTGTCGCTAGGCTTGGTGGTGATGAATTTGTAGTTATGCTTGAAAATTACAGCTTGGATAAAATACAAGTTAACCTGATTGAGTCAATTCAAACATCACTCAATAAAAATATTGAGATAGATGGCAGCACTATTGAATTAAGAGCTAGTATTGGAACTGCTGTTTACCCCCATGACGGTGATAATTTACAAGCATTGCTGCGCAAGGCTGACATAAGTATGTATAAACAAAAAAATAATCTGTAACACCTTTGGTGTAAATACCAGTTTTAAATGAAATCATTTAACGGCCTTCGAACTCAATAATAGAGAAGTTCAGGGCCGTTTTTCAATTTCTTATTGGCACTCCTAAACCGGGATTATCGAGTATAAAAACTTCATCAACGTGCTATGTTGTTATCCTATTCAACACATTAACCCAACGAGTGTACTTAGTAGCAAAAAACAATAAGCTACTAAGTTGCTGTGTTAGATATTTTCAAGTTAGGTAAATTTAATTTAAAAATAACCCCTTTATCAAGTTCACTTGAGCAAGTCACTTCACCACCAAGTTTCTGTGTGATCAAATTATAAAAAATAAACATATCTAAACCTGTTCCCCCTTTATTACGATTAGTAGTAAAGAAAGGTTCAAAAATATTATTCACAATTTCCTGTGGCATTCCTTTGCCATCATCTTGATAAACAAGTGTTAATTGATTTACTTTTTGTTGAATTTGAATAGTAATACAACCGGTGTTTTTTTTGTCATAACCATAAAATAATGAGTTAATGAGCAGACTTCGAATAATTTGTGAAAATACACCAGCATAACTATCGATTATAATAGAAGTTGAGCATTTTATATTTACTTTGATATGTTTAGTGGCAAGTTGCTCTGATAAAGTGCTAACAACCTTTTGTAAGTGGTTATATAAATTAAAAGCCGCTATTTCCTCATAAGCGGCATCAACGCTAGCTTGTTTAAAATGACTGATCAAACTTGAAGCTTTAGTCAAGTTAGTAGCCATCAATTCTCCTACCTCAGAAACTGAACCAATATATTGTGTTAGCGCTGATTTGGTCATTTTATCACTATTTAAGACATCATCTATTTTTTTTGTATTTTCACTTAGACAAGACGCCCCTGTTATACAAACACCAATAGGTGTGTTTAATTCATGGGCAACGCCAGCAACTAAATGTCCTAAAGAAGCCATTTTTGCGGATTCAACTAATTGTTGCTGCATATGGTTGAGCTCGTTTAATGAGAGATCTAATTCCATATTAGATCTTGTTAAACTCTCTAATGCCGTATTTAACTCTTCTGTTCTTACTCGAACTTGCTCCTCTAAAGTAATTGTGGTTTGAAATAAAGAAAAGTCACTTGATTCATTGTTAATGCCCTGTTCAGCACGCTCAGTTAACACGTCAATAATCTTATTCAATCGAATAATTTCTGCTTTATGTTGCTCATCATCCTTATTCATCAGCATACCCAATTGCTATACCTGTGCAGGTTTGATTCATATGTACACCATCAATTTGCTCACCATAAGTATTAAACCCACCCGCATTATATTTACTTAATAACGCCCCAACCTCGGCTAATTGATTATTTTCTAATAGCTCTAACCGACGCAAAATACAGTCAAAGGTGATCATCGTTTGAATGTCACCTATTTTATGTTGAATATCATTAATTGATTTTTCTAAGCTAGTGTAAAGATCCTTTCCTTTGGCTATACGTAAGACAATCCCTAAATCAATAGCACAATAGAAAGTTATACTTCCATCTTGATTTACACCTTGTATGGAGCGTACATATTCATTATTACCTATTACCACTAATACCGGATTCTTAGCTATCATGGTATCTGTTAGTTGTGCCGGTTCTGTTAACCCAAGCATTCGAGCATACTCTTCGGCGGCTGGAAAGCCATTTAATTCAGTAATAACGCGCTTTTCTGGTATAGCACCTGTCACGACTACTTTTTTATCGGTAGCGTGAATATGTTGAGATTTAAATATAGTGAAAGGCAATTTTGTAGAGATTAATAGTAATACGCCACAATTGACCTGCATTTTTCCATTATAAAAAATATACGTTTCACTGAACTGTAGATCATCGCCAGCAGAGCCACCAATCATTGGACCCCCTCTCATGGCCTTCGAAACAACACGAACAAAAGACTCTTCACAGCGAGACAAACCGTCAATAAGCAATAAAGAAAACATTTCTTTTTTACTTTCAATATTGAAATTACTTCTATGACTTTCATACAGTTCAATAGTTTTATTATGCCATTGCGTCAATTGAAGCTGCTTAATGTTAGGATAAAGTGCTGCACTTACCTGAAACTCGTTGGTTGAAAAAGCAATAGCTGTAATGCTGTGCTGATTGTAGCCCTCTTTACCAATCTCTCCAGAAGTTGAACAACCAATAACCATAATAGAAGAAAAGTGTTGCTGAACTGCTTTTGCTAATGCTTCTTTATTATATGAAGTAGAGAAAAAAAATAAGAGAAGTGTCGTCGACGCCACATCAAATTGCTGATTTATTTCAGCAATAGCCGCGTCTACATCTTCAAGTTTACTTGATGTAACTTTTACTACTTTTTCCATACTCACCTCACCATATAGTTCACGCTAAGTATAAATGAAATCAATGTTATACATTTTTATATCTACGCCATAAAAATGTATATTCAGTATTAAGCGCCACCATTTTCAAAAAATTGACTGTTTATTTGTTTCAAGTTTACTGACTCTGATCTAAATTAATTACCAAACTATTCCAAATAACATAATGCTTTTTCTGGTCAATATTTCCGTCCCCTAGAGGGTTATGACAAGAAATTTAATCAACCACAATAGAGTGCTACATTCTTAGTGTTTTTATCATATATGTATTGATTGCCATCTAATTTTATTAGACACTTACCACCATTGAAAAACAATCAAAATTACTTGTCAATTTGTACCTATAAATAAACAGGCAAAACAACTCCAGATTGCGATATAAAACTCATTTAACAAAAGGCTTGCCCATGCTAAAAGCACCAATGGTTACCCAACTCAATACGCAAATTAATTTAGAATTCTATTCCTCAAATCTCTACTTACAAATGAGTGCCTGGTGCGAAGAAAAAGGCTTTACTGGTGCGGCTGAATTTATGCGTAAACACGCTGCTGAAGAAATGGATCATATGACGCGCTTATTTACTTATGTGAGTGAAACAGGTGCTTTACCTATACTTGGTGCTATTGATGCGCCGCCACATGATTTTGAGTCTTTAGCTGACGTTTTTGAAAAAACCTATGAGCACGAGTGTTTAATCACTGAAAAAATTAACGCGCTCGCCCACCAAGCTTTTACCAATCAAGACTATTCTACTTTTAATTTTCTCCAATGGTATGTTGCTGAGCAACACGAAGAAGAAACATTATTCAAAGGTATTTTAGATAAAATCAACTTAGTAGGTCACGACGGTCACGCACTATTTTTTATTGATAAAGATTTAGCCGAAATGGCTAAAACAGGCTCAACTAGCATTATGACCCAAGCAGCCCTTTAAGTAATGGCAATAACGACTACTGATGTACTAATTATTGGTGCCGGTGCCGCAGGATTAATGTGCGCTGCCAGTGCTGGTTACCGTGGTCGCAGTGTTACTGTGATTGACATGGGAAAAAAGCCCGCTCGTAAAATATTAATCAGTGGTGGTGGCCGTTGTAATTTTACTAATCAAGGTACCACACCGAATAACTTTATTTGTCAAAATCCACATTTTGTTAAATCAGCCTTAAGCCGATTTACTGCCGATGATTTTATTGAACTTGTTGACAGACATGGTGTTGATTACCATCATAAAACTTTAGGCCAGTTATTTTGTGATGACAGTGCTCAAGACATAGTTAATGTTTTACTTACCGAGTGTGACTGGGCGGGGGTTACTATTGACCTACGGACTGAAGTACTTTCAGTGAATAAAAACGCCGAACAGGGATACCTTGTAAAAACCTCCGGTAAAGATTATCAATGTGAGTCATTGATAATTGCCTCTGGTGGACTCACTATGCCAAAATTAGGTGCATCTCCTATTGGTTATAAAGTGGCTGAACAATTCAGTATTGATGTTTTACCCACTGTAGCAGCCTTAGTACCTTTCACCTTGCATGATCATGACAAAAAACGCTTCGAAGGTTTATCGGGTATTAGTATTGATTGCCAAGTAACCAGCGAAGGAGGTATGAGTTTTCGTGAAAACATCCTTTTTACCCATAGGGGCTTATCTGGACCGGCCATTTTACAAATTTCCTCTTTTTGGCAAGCAGGTGAAGCGGTTACTATCAATTTATTACCTGAAAACAATCTCCAAGGTATTATCAATGACTGGCGAGAACAACAACCTCAAAAGTCATTAAAAAACCTTTTAGCAACTTTAATTCCCAAGCGCTTTATTGAAGCATTAATTAATGATTGTACGCTTACTACAATAGTCGCTGATAAAGCCGTAAATCAGTTAAATCATGACGAGATAGATAATTTAGCCAGTGCAATTCATGCTTGGAAAATAAAACCCAATGGTACTGAAGGTTATCGCACTGCAGAAGTAACTTTAGGCGGTATCAATACCGACGAACTTTCCTCCAAAACCTTTGAAGCCAAAAAATCTAAAGGCTTATATTTTATTGGTGAAGTAGTCGATGTTACAGGCTGGCTTGGTGGTTATAATTTTCAGTGGTGTTGGTCTAGTGGTTGGGCTTGTGGACAAGCGGTTTAACCCAAGACGATAACTCTTGAGATATACAATATTGATTTCGCCCTTTCGCTTTAGCTTGATACATTGCATTATCTGCTGCTTTAATAAATAGTTGGCTATCTGTGTTTTGATTTGGAACTATAGAAGCCACACCAATTGAACAAGTCACTTTAATTTGCTTTTCTTCCCAAAAAAATTCAATCTCGGCAATTTTTCGAACTAATTTTTTTGCAAATTCTGTTGATAATGCCAAATCTGAATCTGGAAGTATTATTATAAACTCTTCACCTCCATATCTGGCAACAATATCTGTATCTCGCTTTATTTCAGATTTCATTGCTTTTGCGACTTTTATCAGGCATTCATCTCCAGCAATATGTCCATAAGAATCATTGATAACTTTAAAATGATCCAAGTCTATTAACAAAACGCTCAGTGGTGTTTTAAGACGACTGCAACGCTTCCATTCACGTGGAAAGCACTTACTAAAATACATGCGATTATGTAAACCGGTAAGTTGATCAGTTATGCTCAACAACTCCATTTGTTTTGCTCTATCGTAAGCCTCCCAGCGACTGTCTATAGCATTTAGGTAATCTTTTCTAGAAACTCTAGATGCTTCGAAAACGTAAAACAGTGCAAAAACCAATAATAGCGCTAAAATGTAGTTTTCTGAGCCACCAATGATAATCGCGGCACTAAAAGACGGTATAAAAATAAATAATGGATACAAAATTCTTATTATGTGAGAAATACTAAGTACAGCTGAACCGCCTATAGCGAATGCTGGAAGTATAATCATGTAAGGGTAATATAAAGATTTATATTCACTGCCAAAAATAATCCATGCTGACAATATTCCCCAGTGAAGTGCACCAATTAAAATTAAAAAAACCAACCAAGAGTACATTTTTTGAGTATTTAAATCGTGGCGCATAAACATTTTATAATTAATAATGCGCATGATCGAAATGGCAACCATTAAAAATGAATTTAAATAGAAAAAAAGGGGGGATGTTTTAGGAATATCTGACCATATTGCGGTAATCAGCCAAACAGCAAGGTATATTACAATTCCTCCACGTGCTCGTATAGTCAGATCCATTGAAACTTGCTGGATAAAGTTAGGCTGTTTATTAATCATCCAATGAATACTCTAATCAGGTTTATTTACCGCTGTTTTATTAATTATATATGAGATTTTTTATTTGTATAAGTATTCTGGTGTTCAACGAAAGTGTCCTCAACAACTCATTGATAATAGATAGATAACGTAGATTACAGCGAGTAGCTTGAGAATAACTCATGAATACCGTTGGCTACGCTAATACATATTGATTATTACTCTCTAAACGCTTCAGCATTAAGGTGATGCCTATTCAATAGTTTATAAAAGTCGGTTCTATTACGTTGCGCTATTCTCGCTGCTTGAGCAACATTTCCGGCTGTCATTTTTAATAAGTTAGCTAAATAGTCACGTTCAAATTGATCTCTAGCCTCTTGAAAAGAAGGTAACTCAGATGTTTTTTCACGTAATGCACTCCTCACCAAAGAAGCATTTATTAATGATCCTGTAGATAAAGCGACACTTTGTTCAACCACATTTTGTAATTGACGAATGTTACCTGGCCAGGGTGCGCTAATTAATAACTCCATTGCTTCTGCGGAAAAACCGTTAACCTTACAAGGTGACTTCACCTCAACATGAGAGAGGAAATGTTGCGCCAATAACGGGATATCTTCGCGCCTTTGTGAAAGTGGCGGCAGTTCTAATTCAACCACATTAAGACGATAATATAAGTCTTCTCTAAAGGTTTTATCAATTATTGCTTGCTGTAGGTTTTTATGAGTAGCCGAGATAATACGAACATCCGTTTTTATTGATTGAGTACTACCAACTGGACGAATTTCTTTTTCCTGTATCGCTCTTAATAACTTCACTTGAAAACTCATCGGCATATCGCCAATTTCATCTAAAAATAATGTTCCTCCATAAGTCGCTTGAAATAATCCAACATGGTTCTTACCCGCACCGGTAAATGCCCCTTTAGCATGGCCAAAAAGTTCAGATTCTAGTAACTGCTCTGGAATCGCAGCACAATTTATTGCGGTAAAGGGGTTTTTATGGCGATTACTGGCTTGATGAATCGCTTTTGCTAACAACTCTTTCCCTGTACCGCTTTGGCTATGGATTAATAGGCTAAAATCACTTTGTGCTACTTGATTTGTTTGTTGTAAGAGAGACTCCATAATTGCACTTCGGCTAATTATATTTGCACGCCAAGAGGACTCTTCGGAGCTACTTTGAGAAATTAAAGGCTGAAGTTCAATCGCTTTTTGTACTGTTTCTAGCAACTCTTGGCTTTCAAACGGCTTTGTCAAAAAACTAAAAACTCCTTGTTTTGTCGCATTGATTGCATCTGGAATTGTGCCATGGGCAGTCATAATAACCACAGGCATTTGTGGATATTGCCTTCTAATTTGCTCAAACAATACCATGCCATCCATACCCTCCATGCGCAAATCACTAATAACCATATGAGGCTGAAAACTTTTTAATATACCCAAAGCAATTTTCGCACTCGCAGCAGACTCTACATTATAACCTGCTGCTGAAAGCCTAATTCCCAATAAGCGCAGTAGGTTAGGATCGTCATCAACGATTAATATTTTTTTCTTTAATTTGATATTAATATCTTTCATTACAGTTACTGTCCACGTTCACTAATAGTTCTTTCAATTTTTTTAAGCTGAATAATCTGTTTGTTTAGTTGATTAATCTTTTCATTACGTTGATTAATCTTCAATTGCTGCACTGTGTTTACTTTCTTAGATTGTTGGTATGCACCTTTGTAGTTGGCAAGTTGCTCTAAGAGCAACAATTGTTGATTAAGTTGATCCTTTAACATGACTATGAAGGCTAAGTCTGTCGAATTAAAAGTTGAGTCATTATATGGCTCTAGTGGGTAATCATTTAGTAGTGTTTTTGCGGTATAAGGGTTATGAACAGGGGAATTAGGCAAGCTATATAACATGATTAATTGAATATCAGCTTTTGCATAGCCTGATTCGTTATTGTTTTTTTGTTCAATTATTTCTTGTGCTATTTCATCCTCATTTAAGCTTTTTATCCACAGATAGTAGTCGCTAAAATTCACCCCGTTACTATTAAAATCCGTCATTAGCTGGCAGCCGCTCAAAGCAGATAATAGTATAATGACGAATAAATGAATACACTGTTTTATTATATTATTCTTTACTTTACGAAGACTTAACGATAGTTTACAGGCTTGTCGTCTCACGATTTCTCTCCCATTCTTTCAACTCTAGGTAACATTATTTGCACCCTTGTACCCTTTATATTTAGCCGATTACTCTCAATATTTATTTCGCCATTAAGGCGCATCAAGAGCTCTTTAACAATAGTAAGGCCAAGGCCACTGCCTTTAATCTGGCTATTCTCTGGTGCCGGTCCTTGATAAAAAGCATCAAAAATTTTATCTTTAATAGCAGCGTTTATACCTAGACCATTATCTACTATTGACAGCCGTAGTTGTTTATTTTTAAATTCAGTGTAAATACTGATTGTGCCGTGATCTGCAGAGTATTTAATTGCATTCGATAATATATTGTCTAATACCACTTTTAATTGCTTAGCATTACTATAAATAATCACCTCATCAATCACTTGAATAATTTCAAGTTTCTTGCGTTTAATATCTAGTTTATGATCGGACAGTACATTGTCAAATAGTGGTTGTAAGGAAATTTTTTCCCTGTCTTGTAAACTTGTAGAGTCTAAAACAATGTTAAAGTTAAGTAGGTCTTCAATAAGTCGCTGTAGTCGATTTACGCTATCTTTGATAATGTAGCAAATCTCTTGTTGCTCATCGTTCAACTTACCTACACTGTTATCGTAGAGAAGCTCTGTGCCTTCTCTAATGGCAGCCAATGGTGTTTTCAGCTCATGCGAAATGTGACGAATAAAACTAGATTTTTGCAATTCTAGCGCGTGTAAGCGTAAACGCATAATTTCAAGTGCATCCGCTATTTCTGTTATTTCTGGGGAACCTTTTAGCTTAATTTCTTTATCAAAATCACCTTGTTCCAAAGATTGTATTTTTGCTATTAATACTTTCAAAGGTGTCGTAATTAAATATATAAACACACCTGCTATGATTGAAATCATTGGGATGATTAATAAGCTAATCAAGATGGTATCACTGACTTGCTTCGCCGTTTTATCAATTTTACTCGCTTGATTGTTAATTAACTCATCGCTACGTGTGTGTATTTCCCGGCTAACATCAGTTAAAGCTACAAACTGATTTTGTACAGTTTCCAGGGTGTTATCATCAATAGATTTTGCTGAAATGAGCTCATGAAGTATTATAATAAATAAAGAAAACTTTTGACTCAATTGCGCTAATTCATCATCTTTATAAACAGCTAAATCATCATTAACTAATGCTAAAATTTCCGTTTCTAGGGCTAAATAATCAACTTTAAGTTCTACATCCTTTAATACTATATATTGGCTAGCATATCGTTCTAGTTTCAGCTGATTTTCATTTAGCTGGCGATTCACTTTCGTTAAAGCGACTACCGAAAATATCGCTTGAGCTGACTGCTTGGACATTAGGTTAACTTGTGTAGTGCTATAAATTAAGGCAAGGACTAAGGGGAGCGCAACCAATGTAAAACCCAACAAGGTCAATTTTTTAATTGATAGTGCTCCTATAGTAAAAACACTATTGGGTAGAAGATGACTTTTCGGCGTTATTGTTGGCACTATGAGTTCTTACCCTTTAATTTTTTAAATAACAATGATGGATTACGTCTTTTTATGCGAAATAAATATAAAACGCAAGCGTGTCGCCATGTAGCGACAATAACTTAAGGAGTAAACATATACCGTAAGTTACTGATTGCTCATTGCTTTAGCATATTATTTCTTTATTTATAACTAATAATTTTTTTTATAAAAGTATATATGTCTCTTATTGGCAACAGATAAAGTACCTCCTTTAGACTTAAATATTAATTTAATACTTAAAATCAACATCTTATATTATTGGCATAGTTAGTGCTCAGTAAGGATGAAATCAAAATACTATATTAATTTTACAATTTATATTTAAAAGGAAGAAAAATGAAAAACATTAGTTTAATAAAGGTAACATTCGCTGTCGTTGCTACAGCTTTAGCTTCTTCGCTTGTTAGCGCAAAAGATGTAATACCAAAAAACATTCCAGCCATAACAACTCCTGTATCTACAATCATAAAGTTTGAGCAGATTGATTTAGATAAAAATAGCTTACTTAGCCTTGTAGAAACTGAAGAATATAAAATGATTCACGATGCTTTTACTACGATTGATTCAAATAGCGACGCAACTATCAGTAAAGATGAGTTTGCTAAGTACATCACAAAATAATTAATTAATATTGAACAAAAATGCTTTCCGTTTGATGACAAACATTTTTACAGTTCAAATTTGCTCGCGCAACTTTCCGGCTGCTCACTGAGTAAGTTAGCCGGTTTTTTCTTTAAGGTACAATAATGACAGATACAACATCACGCTTTATACAACTAGATAATTGGATTTTCGAAGTGAAATCAGTACGCGCTATCAAGGTCAATAGTTATGGAAAACCGTATAATGCCATTGCTAATTTTTCTTTTAATGGCAATAACGCTTATATTGATGGGCTGATGACACGCGAAGGTGAAAGCTTTAGCAAAGAAGATTACCAAGTATTTATGCGTTTATGCCAAAAGTTTGATATTAAACAGGCTCAATTTGATCGTTTTAAAAACAATAATTTCCAACTAGAAACCGTTGATATAGAACCAATTGAAAATACTATAAGCCCGAAACTAACTCTGGTCCGCTAATGTCGTCATTAACAAAAGCGGTATTACTATATTTTGCTAAACAGTATATGAATATTTAGCCAAAAATAGCACGCATTAAGCCAATAACATGCTCAACACTTTTTCCTTTTTTAACTTCGCTAATAATTGTATCGCGTTTTCCTTTGATGTAATCAGGTATTTCATCTTCTGCCAATGCTTTGTCTACGATTTCATCTGTAGTTAACTTAACGCGTTGGCTACGCGATGACTTATAGCTACTTAGACTATTGTTGAGTTTTTTATCACGAATTCTCAGGAAGTTTGAACTAAAGGCAAAGTCTTCATCTGCAAAAAGAAATAAATCTACAAGGATTGCACGCGCTTGCCACAGTTTATTCTCACGCTCGTCAACTGGCTCACTTTGATGCCACCAAGCAAAAGTCCGCATTGTTCCAATCAAATCTTGCCAATAGCTTTCAAAATCGAAATTGTTAAATTTTACGATGCCAAGCCCTTGACAAAGAACGTCTATTTTTGTGTTGGTAAGGGCAATAAACTGATCTGGACGTCGCATTGCCAGTAAGCGACTTGCAGCTGCTAAAGGCGCTTTTTCACCGTTTGATTTATCTTTCGTATACGCAGTAAATATGTCTTTATAAGCGCTTACAAATAGTTGATATTCACTAGGGGTTACATCACCAGTTAATGGAATAAAACTAAGTGCAGCATCAAATTTACTTGTTTGTTCTTTGAATAAAGTATGAAAGATTTTAGCCCCTTTTGTTGAAGCAAACCATTCAATATCAAAATCGTATTGTATGTGGCTATGTTGATTAGTGTGCTTACCTGCAAATGCCAAACGATCAAGTTCAGTCATATCAACTAATGAGGTTTGTTCAAGTTCACGAACATAGTCTAGTAAGCGTAAACGCTCTTCAAGCGCATGCAAATCTGCTTGCTGCTCGATAAAGTCAATAAATATCGGCCAAGGAGCTATACGAGCCATTTTCAGTTGGCTGGCACTAGCGCCTAATTCCAATACTAAGATCAGTTTTTGTAACGGTTTAAATTGTTCTTCATCTAATAAGTCACGATTGATACCTTTTTTACATATTCCTAATAGTTCAATACACCACCCTAAAAAATCCTCAGGATGACTAGTTACCTTTACTGCCATTAAATTCAAACTAAGTTCTGAAATATAGGTTAAAGATTTTTGATAAAGGGAATTCTCGACATCAGATAATGCCATTTTAGCAGGGGAAGATAACAATTTTTTCATTAAAGGCTTAAACTCCAAAACAATAAACTTAAAACCCTAGTATATCTACGGGTTTTATAAAGCAAAAAGCCCGTTACTTTCGTAACGGGCTTTTCTTAATAGAAGCTTAGCAATGTCCTACTCTCACATGGGAACTCCCACACTACCATCGGCGCTACTGCATTTCACTTCTGAGTTCGGAATGGGATCAGGTGGGGCTACAGTGCTATTGTCGCTAAACAAAAACTTTTTAATCACTCGCTACCCCAATTGGGTGCAGTAATTAGCAATCTCGGAAAATCGATATAAATTGTACAAAAGAAGTTCAAGTAACACGCAGTACGTGATGTTTTCTATAAAATGTCAGTCTTAACTACAAAACCACTTGGGTGTTGTATGGTTAAGCCTCACGGGTAATTAGTATCAGTTAGCTCAAGGCCTCACAACCCTTACACACCTGACCTATCAACGTTGTAGTCTCCAACGACCCTTTAGGGAGCTTAAAGCTCCAGTGAGAACTCATCTCAAAGCCTGCTTCCCGCTTAGATGCTTTCAGCGGTTATCAGTTCCGAACGTAGCTACCGGGCAATGCCATTGGCATGACAACCCGAACACCAGTGGTTCGTCCACTCCGG
>Ga0209395_1000089_pt1 | contig 146099 bp, 130 predicted proteins | sample GOMGulsemesocosm_3_FD_184635 | JGI IMG/M metagenome (GOLD analysis project Ga0209395, IMG submission 184635) | Methane-oxidizing microbial communities from mesocosms in the Gulf of Mexico - GOM9D Gulf of Mexico (SPAdes) (version 2) | ecosystem: Environmental > Aquatic > Marine > Cold seeps... | reverse complement strand
TAGTCGCCAAACCTTTTAATTTGGCTTTTTTAAAACGACAAGCTAAAATCAAAACAAAAAGCTATTGTCTTGTGCCGATACGAAAATCCGCGGATTTTCTGCCCCGTACTATTCATAGCTAAACGTTAGGCATTCATTAGAAAAAAGGAATACATGAAAAAAATAATATTAATGTTTACTCTAAACCTTATGACTTCAATACTTTTTGGTCAAGTAAATATTACTGAACTTGAAAGAGTTGAAGGATTGTGGACTAAAAAAGGAAAATCAAAACCGTATAGTGGCGAATTCAAAGAAACATTTGAGGACGGAAGTACAAAAGGAACAGGTGATTTTATAAATGGTCAACTTGAAGGGCTGAGGGTTCAATATCACCCTAACGGAAAAAAAAGAACTGAGAAGGAATACAAAGGTGCCTATCCACATGGGAAGGCAGTAGAGTTTTATGAAAATGGAGTGTTGAAACAAGAAGGTTTTTATAAGAATAACAAGGAGATTGGAACTTGGGCTATGTACTATAAAAACAGGAACAAAAAAGCAATTTTAACCTTTGATTTAGGTATACAAAGTGGACCTTATTATGAATACAATGAGCAAGGTCAATTGACTAAACAATACTATTTCAAGAACGGAAAAGCAGAATATTCAGATGAATTTACAGAGTTGATTAATAAAGCATCTGATATGACAGGTAGGTTTATTCCAAAAGAAGCAATCGAACTTTATGACAAAGCTATTGAATTAAATCCGACAGTTGCTTATGTATATTTTGTTAGAGGCACAGCATACAGTAACACTTTTGACTACAACAAGGCAATTGAAGATTACAACAAAGCATTGAGCATCAACTCTGAATATAAAGAAGTGTATGTCAATAGAGCAAATGCAAAAATCAACCAGTACACATCAAAAGGAAATTTAGATCCAACACCTGAACAAACACAATCTGCTTGTGAAGATTTGCATAAAGCGAAAGAACTAGGAGAAAATTCAATTACTACAGAAGATTTGATTTATCTATACTGTAAAAAATAAAATCCAAATAAAAAGGAAAAACGAAATGCCAACAACACCTATAAATAATACGGGTTTTGGTGCTTAATCCAGAGGTTTGTGTACATTTACAAATTACGCCAAATCTTTTAATTTGGCTTTTAAAACTAACAAAATAAAAACAAAACCGAAAAGCTTATGGCTTGTGTCGACCCGAAAATCCGCGGATTTTCTGCACCGTACAATTCATAGCTAAACGTTAAAGGCAATTGTCTTTTGCTTATCAATATCTCGGAATCGTAATGTTTGTGGTTCCTCAAAAATTACGCAGTCTTCACTTATTTTAGTCATTGCTATTCTCCATTTTAAAAATTGCTTTTTAGGTCGGTATTTACAAAAAGTCGGGAGAATCCAATTCGATAATTGAATCTTGTAAAACAAAAAGTCGTTCGTTTGAGCGCCCAATCAACAGTTAGTCACAGGAAGTGTATTTAATAACGCTATTTTGCTCGGATGATTGCCGTAACAACTTAGTTAAACCAGTTAACACGGGATGAAGATTACTTGCTTTTGTCGTTATATAAAATCGAGCAACAACAATATAGTCCTGCCCTCCACTCTGCTCTGCTAAAAAGCAATTTTAAAAAGGTTCCTTCTGTGTTTATTTGGCTTGGGAAAGTAAAAACTGCCATTAACAACACCTATAAATAATACGGATTTCGGGCTGTAAAATCTATAGCTTGTGTATATTTACAATCAACGTCAAATCTTTTAATTTGGCATTTTAAAACGACAAAAATAAAATCAAAACAAAAAGCTTATGGCTTGTGTCGACACGAAAATCCGCGGATTTTCTGCACCGTACTATTCATAGCTAAACGTTACCACACATTACAAATAATTAGTAAATAAAAAAAACGCATTTGGTATATTATATCAAATGCGTTTTTTAATATTTGTTATAGAATTATTTTAAAATTAAGGGATAATCAGACCCCTTTAAAACTCCCAAGTTACTTTTTAATTGATATTTAAAATATCTAGGAATTAATTTAAAACTATTTTTAAGGACTTCATAACCATTACTTAATTTAGTATATGAACCTATATGATCACTTTCATTACCATATTTTTCCTTTTTCAAGATTTCTAAAGCATAATCACAATCACTGAAGTTTTCTAAAACAAGTGATGTTGTAAATAAGTTTTGAGCCATTACAATCCTTTCATTAGACTTTTTATTTGGTGTATTATATTTATTTATCAACTGATCTTTCCAAAAAATCTGAGCTTGATTCAGTACAGTTGCTTTTTGTTTTATTTGTTCTCTTAAGCTTATTAAACAGTCTTCAACATTAGATGTTTTTTTAGAAGAATCATTAAGACAGGTATTAACATAATACTCGTTAAAGTCTACATTAATTAAATTGAAAAAAACATTTAAATCTCTCGCATATTTATCACTTGTTCCTTTTTTATGTTTTTTATTATCTTTACTCTTACCACCAGAAACTAGCCCCCTAACACTACCATCACTTGCTGTTTCATTACTTTTAAAAAAAGCAATATTAGTAAAATTTGAAATTAATTTTTTTTCAGCATATTTAGAAGTCAAAAACGAAAAATCTTTTACTAATCTAGATCTCAACTCTCTATTCATTTCTGAATTGATAAATGAGCTACTATTCCATTCATTTACTTCTTCTTCTTTATTAATTCCAGGTTTAGTATTTATTTTAACATTCGTAAATTCATCAATTTTTTCACAGGTAATACTTTCAGTTTTTGATGGATCATAAATTTGTCTACAAATTTCAAAATGATAGATACCCTCTGCTGAATAGTACGGGTGATTTATTCCGCCTTTTGATAATACACTTCCTGTCTTATCTATTTTTTGATCAGTTAGAGATACTTGTTTAAAAACATATTTATATATAACATCAGCATCCTCGTTTTTATCCACAAAAGACTGTCCATCAATACCTAAATAACCCATCATAAATTTTTCATTTAAACCAAAATTTTGAAGTACATTACCTTGATCTTCTAATAATACCCTGTATTTAAATTTTTTAATTTGTTTTTTTTCTCCAGTGCTAAATTCAACCTCTTGTAACTTCTCAAAATGTGGAACTTTAGACATATTCTCCAAGTTCTTCTTCATGTTTTTTAATTTGCCAAATTGTGCATTTGACAATAATGGACTCCCTATTACTAAAACGAATGCAATTAATTTTAATAAATTTGTTTTGTTTTGTTTCATTATTTAATATGTTAGTTAATTACCACCAAACATACAATAATAAAAAACGTATTACAACAACACCTATAAATAATACGGATTTCAGTGTTTAAAATTGAAAGCTTGTGTATATTTACATTATCGCCAAATCTTTTAATTTGGCTTTTTTAAAACGACAAAATTAAAAACAAAACAAAAAGCTCATGGCTTGTGCCGACACGAAAATCCGCGGATTTTCTGCCCCGTAAAATTCATAGCGAAACGTTGTAAACAATTGATAAACTAACCAATGGACATATTCAATAAAGATAGAGAAACAGAAAATCGATTGAGACTTCAAAAATTGGTTGACTTAACAACTGTTTCTGATACACCAACAGGCTGGACAAAAGAAACATTTGCAGTTGGCGGATTAATTGAAGTTGGATTTTCAAAAATACACCCAGAATTATTATTAGTTATTTCAAGTTCAGGTAGAGGAGTAATTGATTGTTCAAAACTCAAGTTAATTGATAGAGATGATGATGATGATTATAATTCTCAAGACCTCTGGGCAATCGGAATTGGAAAACTTTCGAATGAAAAAATAATGATTAGTGGATTGCACGGAGGAGGACTGCCTTATTCAAATGAATTTGGAGATGGAATTCTATATATGGCAACTCAATGGCCAATAATTGACTTGATATTTGAGCCTAAATTTAAAACCATTTATAGAGAAGGTAATGAAAAACATTGCTTTAGAATTTTTCACGATTATGAATTAAGAGCTTATGGGTTTTCCTATGACGGACAATATTTTATAATTGCTACAAGTAGCGAGGTGTATGTATATAGGAAAGAAAATAATGGTCAATAACACCCATAAATAACAAGGGCTTTATTTCTTAATACGAGTAGTATTTTATATCTACATAGCCGCGATTTCTTTTAATTTATTCACCTCCAAATTTATTTACTTTAAAGGTGTTCATGATTTAAAAATTGGCTTTTATAAAATTAATATTCATGGATAAACATTAGCAGCAATTACAATATGACAGAAGAAAAAGCAAAAGAATTCGCATTGAAAGCCCATGGAAAACAACAATATGGAAGCAGGCCTTACTCATTCCATTTGGAATCTGTTGTCCAAGTTGGTAAAAATATAAACTTAGAACATGATATAATACTTGGTTGTTGGCTACACGATACTATAGAGGACTGTGATGTTTCATATCAAGATGTTAAAAGAGAATTTGGGGAAAATGTAGCGGAAATTGTATATGCTGTTACGGATGAATTAGGAAGAGATAGGAAAGAAAGAAAAGAAAAAACTTATCCTAAAATAAGAGCAAATCAAAATGCTATATGTGTTAAACTTTGTGATAGAATAGCTAATTTAAATCAAACTATTTTGGATGAAAAAATAGATCTACTGTCCATGTATCACAAAGAACAAAAAGACTTTAAAGAAAAGCTTTATAATTCAAATCACAGAAAGACAACCCTCAAGCTATGGGATACTTTAGATGATTTGATTAATAAAGCAAAGAAAATGAAAGCTAAGCACGTTTAGTAGTGAGTAAAAAACAACTTAAATACCATAACACCGAAAAGAAGATTTTTAAAAAGCTAAAAACTTACTTAAATAACTGTATATAATTAATGGAAAAAGTAACACTTTATCAATTAGAAAGTTCTGATATAAAAATTTCAATGGAAATATATTTCAATAAACAAAACCAACTAATATTTGATGGATATGATATTGGGAAAAGAGTTGAAGAATTACTTGGGGAATCAGAATATGAATACTCATACACTATTGAATTCGTTGAAGCAAATAAAATATCTAAACTGTTTAACATAAATATTGCCAAAAAACCAACACTTTTAAAAGAAATTAAAAACCGGTTTAACGGAAACGATGCATATTCAAAATTTGGAAATTTTATGACAGAGAATGATATTAAGTTCAGTCGATTCACCTGGAGATAAAACTATTTACAACAACACCTATAAAATAATACAGGCTTAGTGTTTAATCCGTGAAGTAATTTTATATTTACATAGTCGCCAAACTTTTAAAATTTGGCTTTTAAAACGACAAATTAAAAACAAAACATAAAAGCTTATGGCTTGTACCAAAACGAAAGGTCACTCCTTCTCTACCCCGCACTATTCATAGCTAAACGTTGTAAACAATTATGGAAGAACATTCAGGTTACTTCCAAATAATTCAATTTCGTTAACAATATTCAAAGCTTTGTCAACTATTTTAAAAAGATGATATGTTCTAAAGGACAATTGGTTAATTGATTTTCATATCCTTACATATTAGTTAATACTTGCGTAAATGCAATTATTTAAGTAAGTTGTATAACTTAAAACAACACCTATGTCAAAACCAAAAATAGTAGATAGAAAACCAATAAAAGTAGAATTAGCAAAGGGTGAAGAGCAATATTGGTGTGCTTGTGGGTTAAGTAAAACCCAACCTTATTGCGATGGTTCTCATAGAACAACTGATATTACACCTGTAAAATTTGTAGTAGAAGAAACTGGAGATGCATATTTGTGTATGTGTAAGCACACAAAAAACGCACCTTATTGCGATGGTACACATGCAACCTTAAAAGAGGAATCTTCATCAGCCGATAATGCATCTGCTCCAACAAACGGAAGTTCTACAAAAGAAGAGCCAACATTGGCTTACATAAAATCACTTGCAAAAGATGGCTTATCTAAAACTGGACATCACGGAGAAATGGGTGCAATGGGAGTTCCCCTTACTGAACTGCCACAATGGAAAGATATTCAAATTCTTGCGGCTCAAATGGCGACAAAACCTTTAATGGAAGATATTGCTGTTGGGGCTGAATTAATAATTGGACCTAATGCCAAAAAACCATTAAAATTAGATATTCCTTTATTTGTGTCTGATATGAGTTTTGGAGCTTTATCTGAAGAAGCTAAAATCTCTCTATCAAAAGGAGCTGAATTAGCAGGAACTGGAATTTGTTCTGGAGAAGGCGGAATGCTAGACGAAGAACAAGAAGCAAATTCTAAATACTTTTATGAATACGCTTCAGCAAAATTTGGTTTTGACTGGGAAAAATTAAAACGAGTTCAGGCTTTTCATTTTAAAGGCGGTCAAGGAGCAAAAACAGGTACAGGAGGTCACCTTTCTGGAAACAAAGTAATTGGAAAAATAGCAAAAGTTAGAAATCTAAAAGAAGGAACTCCAGCGATTTCACCACCTACTTTTGATGATTTGCATACTACAGAAGACTATAAAAAGTTTGCAGATAAAGTTCGCGAGATTTCTGGTGGAATACCGATTGGTTTTAAATTATCAGCAAATCATATTGAAGACGATATTCAGTTTGCATTAGATGCTAGTGCAGACTATATAATTTTAGATGGAAGAGGTGGCGGAACTGGTGCTGCACCATTAATATTTAGAAATAATATTTCAGTACCAACAATTTTGGCTTTAGCTAGAGCTAGACATTATTTAGATAAAGTAAATAGGAAAGATGTTACACTAATAATTACAGGAGGCATTCGTATTCCTGACGATTTTATTAAAGCTATGGCTTTAGGTGCAGATGGAATAGCATTATCCAACTCTGCATTACAATCTATTGGCTGCGTAGCTGCAAGAATGTGTAATACAAATAATTGTCCAGCTGGAGTTGCAACTCAAAAACCTGAATTACGAAAATTATTGAATGTAGATAAATCTGCAAAACAATTATACAATTTCTTTACAGCATCAACCGAACTGATGCAAGTTATGGCAAGAGCCTGTGGACATAACCATTTGAATAAATTTAATCAACAGGACATTACGACTTGGAAGAAAGAAATGGCGGAATGGACAGGTATAAAATTCGGGGGGCTGAAATGAAAACTTCTATACACAACAACATATAAAATGCATGTTTAGGTTAGGTGAAAAATTTTCAAAGTAAGTGTATCTTTACTCATCGATTTCCTGCCGACCGACTTGCGTCGCACGACGATTTATATAAACGTTGCCAACCATTTATAAAAACACTTATATTAATAAAACTAAAAATCATGATAAACAAACTGACTTATTTTTGCACAATATTGGTATTAATGATTTTATTTTCATCTTGTGACACAAAAAAAATAGACATCGAAAAGGAAAGACAAAATGCTGTTGAGGAATATGTGACTAAAATGGAATCTGACAGGCAACAAAAATTAGATGTAATTAATAAATTTTATGGGATTTTCGTAACAGGAGACATGTCTGTTTTACCCGATATTTTAGCCAAAAACTACACTCAATTTCCTTCAGACCCAGGACAAACTCCAGACATTGATGGATTTATAAAGCATGCTCAAGATTTTGGAAGTATGTTTTCTGATTTAAAAGGAGCTCCAACCCATATCCTTGTGGATAAAGACTTAGTTCACGTACGAAGCGAATTGAAAGTTACACATTCAGGAAACGCCTTTGGAATACCAAAAACAGGGAAAAGAATCAATGTTGTTGCTTTTGACACTCATCATTTTAACGAAGAAGGTAAAATTGATAAGACATGGCATTTAGAAGATTTTTGGGGTATATATTCACAAATAAACTCTAAGTAAATCAACAACAGCAAAAAACAGTTTACAACAACACCTATAAATAATACGGTTTTTGGCGTATAAAATCTATAGCTTGTGTATATTTACATTCAACGCCAAATCTTTTAATTTGGCTTTTATAAAACGACAAAAGTAAAAACAAAATCTAAAAGCTTATGGCTTGTGCCGACACGAAAATTCGCGGATTTTCTGCACCGCACTATTCATAGCGAAACGTTAGCAAACATAAAATCATGAAGAATTTAATAATTATACTTTTCTTAATTCCAATTCACCTATTTTCTCAGGATAACTCTGTTACAGGCACCTATAGATTTGGACAAGACATTAACAAAGAAGATATAGGAGATTATCCAAATAATTCTTTATGGGATTTTATGGGGATTTGGGATTTCGGTCAACTTTCAGAAACTTTAAATATTTCAAAAGATCTTTCATCAAATAAGGTTGTAGTTCAGTACAATTCAAATAGTGATAGGTATGAAGATAGATTCTTTGACAATTGTTATTTTAAAAATGGAATAATTTATGGCGATTTTTGGGGTGGAAAAGAAAATGTGAAATTAGAAATAGAGGAAGGTAGTCTATTACTTACGATTGATCCCTTTCACGAATTTCAGCCACTAAAAAAACAACTTTTCAAAAAACACATAAAGTCTATCTACAAATATTGCTCTCAAAAGAACAATACCTTCATAATAGATGGCAATAAAAAGATAGACAGTTTACCTCCAGGGGATAGAGTTCTTGTGAGTTATAGCGGTGAAAAAAAGAATTATTTTCCCACAATATATTACAAAAATAGATTTAATAAAACACGAACAACCGAAAAGGGAAACAAACAGATCCAAGCTACACAGCTATCCGATATAAAACCACTATTTGTTTCCGAAAATATTAATCTTAAATATTATAATAACCTTAATGCAAGTGAACGGTATTTAAAAAAAATACACACATCAGAAAAACTTAAGGAAAATATATCCATAGTAACTTTACCTGAACAAAATGTTGTGGGACAGAAAAAACTATTAGTTGATAAAGAAATCTATACAAAACTTTATCTCAAAAAAATTAGTCCTTACAAAAACGATATATTCATTACAGGAACAGTTGATCTTTCTAAAAATCAACTAACACTCGTAGTTGATTACCAATACGATAACGAGTACGAAACCTATTTAATCAATTATGATTTGAAAGGAAATTATATCGATCATATTCTGATAGGAAGAAATGATTATGTAGAAAGTTTTACACCTATTAAATCGATTTTTGCTCCAGGAGTGGTTTATGTAAACTCAAAGGTTTTCCAATCAGATGGTTCTGAGTTTGGCACTTATAAAACCTATGAATCTAAAAGATACATTATCAATAAAAAAGGTTATTTTTTAGAGTCTAACTACTCCAATTCATACTTGCAATCTGTTCAAAAGTCGGTAAATGTTTTAACACAGCAAATAGAAAGTAAAACGTATGGTAAAGCTGATATAAGCCTATACTTAAACTACCGTGACACAACAACTGGAGGAAATGTAACCTCAATGACCACTATAATTAACTCCGAAAATGGAATGGAAGTTTCTATTCCTATGGATTTAACTTCAGTTTATGGCTTTTACTCGCCTTTTTATGGTGATTTTATTCGGCCGCATCAATCACAAACCCAAGAAACCTTATTTTATACCAACCTTTGTAAAGGTGACCTAAACAAGTTAAAAATTAATTCCTATTTGAAGGATTTAAATAATAACGGTGTAGAAGAATTAATTATGGAAATAATTGATAGAAATTATGTTTTTGAACCTAAAGAATACTTTTTATTTGTTAATGAAGGAGGCTCATGGGTATATAGCGGTATAAATACAATTGCCAATAATATTATACGAGAATATAACTTACCATTCGAAATGGTTTTTGAGGCCTACCTAAAAACAGGCTACGCACCTTGTCATCTTTCAATTGAAAATACCGAAAAACAATCATTACTTCTAAAGGAGAACGAAGAATTAATTTATACATTCAAAATTAAAAACAGTATAAAAAGAGTAACATTAGGAATCGACAGAAACAATAAATACATTTTTTACAGATTTGGTAAAGTAGGTAATATCGAATTAGAGTTCATGGATAAACTAAATAGTTCCTTAAAAAACTTCAGATACAATAAAGTCGACTTCTCCTCAAACCCTCCTCGTGATGAATTAGAACATGTGAGTTTCGTTAACAATGATTATCAATACGCTCTGTACAATAATTATTTAGAAACTAATATTAACAAATACGATAATATTCTTACAAAGCATCCTACTGAAAATTACAACCAAGTAATAAAAGAGCTTTATGCTGAAAACAGCATGTCGGAAGGAGACCTTCATGAATTAAGCTATATAATTCATGACCTAAAAATTTCTCCTGAAATACCTGAAAAACATGGAGTCGGAATCATGATTAGAAACATCAAAACAAACAAAAAAACTTTTATACCTGCAGATAAAAAAACTGTTAAAGGCTTTTTAGGATTAATAAAACTGAATTATAATAAATACTAAAGCTAACAAAACCTAAACTGTAGTAAAACGCAGTTTAACCCAACGTTTGCAGCAATTAACAAATGACTAAAGTCTGGAAAACATCAAATAAAGTCGTTCTTGGGTTTCTAATTTTAATCTGTGGACTAGGGACCTTTTATAAGCATATTTCTTTTGGACTTGGACTTGGAGATATGGTTGGATACTTTGTTCTATATTCGGGGACATTATTACATTTAATATTGACTATTACTTCAAGAAAACAAGGAGCAGAACGACACTTCATATTGAATTTCATCTTCCTTCTTTTTACAATTTTAATTATTTTAAAAGCTACAATTTGGCGCGGTTCTGAATATAAATGGAACGGAAGTGTTTTCTATTTATCCTGTCCAACTGAGATTAAAGTAAATAACGATGACTTTGAAAAAAAGTTATTCATACAAATGTGTACTATGACATACTACTCTAAGTTTACAGGAGTGTGGGATGGGAAATATATAACTATTAAAAAAGACAATATATTAATCCCTAAAGAGCTTAAAAAATATATAAAATTCCCAATCTCTCAAATTGAAATTGAGTCAGAATACCTATAAAAAATGGAAAACGAAATATTGGCTAAAAAATTTAATTTCAAAACAGACACACTAAAGCTTAATCGTGAATATAAATTATCAGGAGAGGTTATTGGAATAAAAAACTTTAAACCAGTCGTAAAAGTATATTTAGAATAAAAACTGTTGCCAACAACACCTATAAATAATACGGATTTCTGTCCATAATTCAAGGCGTAAGTGTATATTTACAATCATCGCCAAATCTTTTAATTTGGCTTTTATAAAACGACAAAATATAAATTTATCACGTTAAATTATTTAGTAGTAATGAAAGTCAGAATTACTGCTTTACTATTAAGCTCATCCTCTAAGTTTTAACTATAGAGCGGAGTTTAGATCAAGTTAAATAAAAAAAAGAAGTGAAAAAGGTGGAACATAAAAATACTTGCTGGACTATTTGTTTAGAATGTCACGGACGTGGAAAAAAAAGTAGAAGGCTCCGCAAGAAAATTCGACTTAGCTATCAAAGAGCATTAGATGAATTTGAAAAAATGAAAGGAGAAGGCACACCTCCAGTTCGTCCAAAGAGACACTTACACTTATGTCTGAACTGTTCCGGGTCTGGACTGATTCATTCTAAAAACCACCCTATAGCGGATACAAAAAACTACCCACACATTGCTATTATTGGTGGTGGTATTGGAGGAGCGGCTTTAGCTGTGGCTTGTTTACACCGTGGAATACCTTTTACCCTTTACGAACGTGATAGTAGTTTCGATGTTCGATCTCAAGGCTATGGACTCACTTTGCAGCAAGCTAGTAAAGCAATCGAGGGATTCGGTCTTTTCAAATTAGAAAAAGGTGTGATTTCAACAAGACATGTAGTTCATACTACAGAAGGAAAAGTGATTGGCGAATGGGGAATGAGAAAATGGATGCAATCAGATACAAAAAAGTCTCCAAAACGTACAAATATACATATTGCACGACAGTCTTTACGTTTAGCGCTACTTGAGCAACTAGGCGGACATGATTCGGTACAATGGGGGCACCAATTAGTAGATATTAAGAAATGTGAGGATGAAAGTATTGATATAAGCTTTCAAGTAGATGGAAAAATAAAAAGCGCCAAAGCAGATCTTGTGGTTGGAGCTGATGGTATACGTAGTTCGGTAAGGAGGTTATTGATTGGTGAGAACATAACCCCTTTACGGTATCTAGGTTGTATAGTGATATTAGGTATTTGTCCTTTGGAAGCTCTCGAAGGCCTTGATAGTTCTTTACTGGACTCAGCTACTGTGTTTCAAACCGCAAATGGTAATGAGCGAATATATATAATGCCTTATGCGTCAGATTCAGTGATGTGGCAACTTAGCTTCCCGATGCCAGAAAAAGAAGCTAAAGAGCTAAGCGCTAAAGGAGCTCAAGCAATCAAGGAAGAAGCCTGTCGTAGAACTCAGTGGCACGATCCTATTCCTCAAATTTTAACAGCAACCTTAGAGACTCAGGTTTCTGGATATCCCGTGTATGATAGAGAATTACTCAAGTCAAAATTGCTGGACAAAATGGGGCAAGTGACACTTATTGGAGATGCTGCTCACCCTATGAGTCCATTTAAAGGGCAGGGAGCGAATCAAGCACTATTGGATGCCTTAGCGTTAGCTCGAGGAATTTCAAGGGAATGTAGGCCCTTATCAAAATGGAGAGAAGCCGGTGTCAGGGAAAGTGTATTAACTGAGTTTGAATCAGAAATGTTAGAACGAAGTGCTTCTAAAGTGAAAGATTCAGCAGCCGCAGCACAATTCTTACATTCCGAAACTGTGCTATATGAAGGTGATGAGCCTAGAGGACGCTGTCTAAATAAAAACGATGGTAACAAATAACTTGAATAGTTATTAATATTTAAAAAATATAATACAATAAAACTCATGTTACGTTTGGTAATAAATCCCAAAAGTAAGTGTACATTTACTTTTGGATTTCCTTCCAGAAACCGAGTCGGTCAACTACGACTCGAAAAACTATAAATAAACCTTAACATCAATTAAAGATACCCTTTAAAGGATTACCTTGAAAAGGTGGCTAAATTCATAAAAATGAGTGATTCATTAAATATTTGTTTGTCTTGTGGACTCTGTTGTGATGGTACCTTGATTGGCCATGTACAGTTAAGTAATGAAGAGTTACCTACATTGAGAGGAATAATGGATATAGAGGATGAAAATAACAATGGTTTTTTCCTACAACCTTGTAACAAATATTGTGATGGTTGCAGTATTTATTCTCAAAGACCGAAACAATGTGCCGATTTTAACTGTGGGCTTTTAAAATCTGTCGAACAAAAGGAATTGGATTTTGATTCAGCTACTGCAGTAATTAAAAAGGTTAAACAAAAAAAGAATACCATAGAAAAAATGCTAGTGACACTAAATATTGAACTAAAATCTCAATCATTTTACTTTAAAATGATCGAATTAAAAAAGTTGTTACAGCAAACCAATTTGGAATCATTATTAACACAAAACCATATAGAATTAATATCGGAACTCGAACAACTCGATACGCTGATGTCAGATAAATTTAATATCTCTTTATATAAAAAGAAAAAGATTCTTGATTAAATAAAAATAGTTTTTATAATCACTTATATTTAACTTTCGGTGAAAAAACATAAACCAGCTTATAGTCTGTCTCTAACAGAAAATAAGCCGGTTTTTTCGTTTCGCATCATTTATAGCTGAACATTGGAAATAATTAAAATTCCAAACTGCAAAAATATTTTTACAAGTACAATGTTTCTATTTTACTTCAAAAACTTACTTGTTTGTCAAAATCCATAATTCTACTTCTTCAGAACCACGCCAATGTTGATCTCTATTGGTTTTTTCAGAAGCAACCTTTACTGCTCGGGTTAAACATTTTTCCAATTGAAACCTTCCTCCTTCTGCAAGTTCTTGTTCAATAGGATGGTCTTTTGTTACATTGGTTATTTGAGCTAAATTTGAGAATATAATCACAAGTTTCCCTTCTGGTAACAATCTTTTTTTTGCTTCTGTAAAAAAATCTGGAAATAAATTTTTATTGTAATAAATTGCTTCGTCATTCTTGTCCAAGTCATGAGATCCAGGTAACCAAGGTGGATTAAAAACAATTAATTCAGTTTGTTTTTCCCATTTACCAAAAAGATTACCAAAATCTAATTCTATTTTTCGAGACATCTTAGTGTCTCCCATAGATTCAGTTAATCCTACAATTGCATTAGGGTTTGTGTCTGTACCAAAAACCTTCTGAAAACCATGTTTTATCATTTGAAAAGAAAGTACACCACTCCCAACACCAACATCTATTGCAGATTTTTTAGCTCCTTCATAACGTTTCAACCAATTATCAAAAAGTATCAAATGATCAAAACGAGTAGGGAAATAAACACCATAATAAGGGTGAATTTTATTTCGTAATACTGGTATGGTTATTCCATTTTGATACCACTGCCAAGCACTGTTTAATCCTTGAACTTTAGTAAAGGGCAATAAGAAATCGCTAGTTTCAGGATATAGTTTTTCTAACCAACCAATAGAAGGTGATTTTTTTACGGTCAATTTATGATTAACAATTTCTATTAAAATAAGCTTTGATAGTCTACGGAATTCTGATCGATACTCACGTTGCTCCTGAAAAGTCTTGTTAGATAGTTTTCTCTTAAGATACATCTGTAACTCCTTAAGAAGTGCTAATCCATTGCTATAAAACTGCGTAATTAACACCGGATTTCCAGATTCTAGTGTTTTAATTGTGCGTTTAACATCTGCACCACGGTTAAATAGCTCTAATTGGTCCCCAGGTAGGATTGGCTCTGGCTTATGTATATTTTTATCAGTAATCATAAACTGGTTTTATGTGTATTAAAATTAAAACGGATTGCAAAGTAATGACATTAGCAAAACGAAAGATTAAAATCATCATTAAATGGTTATTTACTTGCAATAAGGTATTAAACTGGTCATTAGAGTTTCATTAATCAATAAGAGCTTCAAAAGAAAACCCTAATTCTTCACTAAAATTGCGCGAAGGGATAATTAATATCTATACATAAATAATACCGGTACAAAGATACTTTTTTAAAACCCTTAATAAAGGTAAACAGAAGTATATCTAAAATAAACTTAAAGGAATTAAAAACATTAAAAGGGTTATAACAAAATGTAAAAATGATAGCGTCTTAACTAATCATACCTACAAGGTTTGGTTCTATATAAAAAACACCCTGTAACACATCAAAAAAAATCAAAATAATGTATCTTGTCGGTCTATCTAAATGTGGGAATTATGCAAGACAATAAAATGCTCAATTATATTAAAGATGTTTTAGAAAATATGCCTACTGGCTGGTTGAGCACAACAACGCATCGACTAGATATTTATGATGAGAAATTGGCTAAAATTCAATTTTTAGAACAGTTTGAAGGATTATTTGACAACAATAATTCTGAAGCATCGGCACTAAGTGAATTACCTACTGCATATGACTATATTCGATTAGGTCATCCCCTATCTTGTGTGCTAGAATGGGGAATTGGGATCTTAAATAATCTAAAATCAGAAAATGTAATCAGTTTTTCATCACAAACGGTTCCTATTTTGTCTATTCTTAGAAAAAACTTATTAGATAATAAAAGTACTCAAATAATTTATACTGGTGAATTACCAAATTGCTTTGATGCAGAAGTATTAAGAAGTATTTATTGTTACAATTTTGAGTTAAAGAAAGTTAAGAATGTGTCTGCCATTTCTGAGTTTGATGGTAGTACTATTTTCATTTCACAACAAGATGATATTTCTAATTTTGACCTAAACTCAACTATTGACTTTTTTATCAATACTCATACTCACTTAGGAAGTGTTCTATTGGTAAATGGCGAACAAAATGAACGCTATATCTCAGAAATTCAACATGTAAGAAGAAGAGAGACTATTGCAATGACACCAGCCAATTGCCTTACCGCATTAAATACTTTAACAGATAATTCTTCTGTTGACTCTAAGAATAGTAATGCTGAGATAAACAAAACATTAGTCTTAAACTCGATAAAAGAAATCACTGGTTCAAATACAAAAGCACATGTTGCTTCTAGTGGATTGTCTATCCAGTATGCAATTTTAATGGGGCTAATTCACCATGCTCAAGAGAATCATAAAGGAAAGGCTATCAAATTTGTTGTTCCCCCCAATTGCTATGGTGGAACAAACGACCAGGCAAGACGTGTTGCTGCTTGTTTAGATAATGTAGAGGTGATGGATTTACCAGTTGATGGTGATAACGATATGGTTCAAAGTATTGATCTCGTTTTAAATAAAATTGCTAGCGAAGATGCTATTCCCTACATAATCGCTGAAATTCCAACTAACCCAAGAGTTGAAGTTCCAGATCTTATTCAATTAAAAGAAGTTCTTAGTGTAGAACGTAAAACTCCAACTGATGCAATTGCAATCGACCCAGTATTTATCTTAGACCAAACATTTTGCCCTAACGTACACTTTTTAGGCGAAGATGAAATACTATCAACAGTGAGAACCATTTCATTTGCAAGTGGATCAAAATTTCCAAGTGGAGGAAAATGTACTGCTGGCTATTGTATAGGAAATACAAAAACGGATGCTTTGATGGATAAAATAGAATTGCATCTAGAACTTTGCGATAACGAAGCTACAAATCTTCAATATGAAATTTTAGCAAGACAATTGCCTTCAATGAAACAAAGAATTGTTGATGCTTATAAAAACACTCGTGAATTCGTAAACTTTATTAAGGATACTTTACCAACCGCGAAAATCAATTTTGTTTCAGAAGAATTAGCTAAACAAGGATTCACCCCATCTGTGTTTTCATTAGATCTTCCTACCAAAGGGAATACTGATGAAGAAAGAGAAACTTATAAAAGAGCTTTGAATTTAAAATTAATCAATTTAATGATTACAGAAATTCCTAATGAGAGTAAGTACTGTGTGAGCTACGGTCAGTTAAAAGGGTGTTATTGGACTATACCAGCAACATCTACTCAAGGAACTACTAAAGAAGGTGATAAAGATTATATTGCCCGTGTAGCTCTTTCTCCTAATATGGATCTTGAACTGCATAAAAAAGTGTTTTTAGATTTTGTTGGAACAATTTAATCATTGAGAAGTGCTATTCATAGCTTAACATCACCAGAAATTGAGAAAATGGGAAAAAAATTAGATCATATTACTTCTGAATTAAAAGAGTTTATAAAAGCGCAAAAAATATTTTTTGTTGGAACATCAGCTGAGGAAGGTCGAGTAAATATATCTCCAAAAGGAATTGATTCATTTCGAGTACTAGGGGATAATAAAATTGTTTGGTTAAATCTTACTGGTAGTGGTAATGAGACTGCTGCACATTTGTTGAAAAACAATCGTATGACTATTTTATTTTGCGCTTTTGAAGGAAAACCTTTAATATTAAGGCTTTATGGTGAGGCTAAAATTTATCATAAACGAGATCAGCAATTTAATGAGTATTTAAATCTATTTCCTAAAGTAGCAGGTTCTAGACAAATAATAGAAATGGATGTTGATTTAGTTCAAACATCATGCGGATATGCTGTACCTTTTATGGACTTCAAAGAAGAAAGAACAACCTTAAATACTTGGGCGGAAAAACAAGGAAATGACAAAATAGAACGATACTGGAGTGAAAAAAACACTCAAAGTATTGATGGGTTTGACACAAATATTTTAGGTAAATAAAAAACTGACTATAAATAATCCGGGACTACTGTTAAGCGCCAATCTTATAACTTAGCTTTTATAAAACGACGAAAATAAAATAACCCCTTCTCTAATACGTGCTATGCACAGCAAAATGTTCTTAATGAAAATGAGTAAGGGCTTAACAAATAATTATTGAAATGACAATTCTACAAATCAAAAACAAAATAGAACAGTTCCAAGTAGTTAAATGCGATATGTACCACGAAAAAATCAAGTTAGATATTCAAACTGGTCAACCAATTTTAAAAGGAACTTCTCATGACTCTTATTATGAGCGCGTGAATCTTTGTGGAATAGCTGAACGATCAAAAAGGCTTGGATGCGCACATTCTAGTTCAAATAATAGTTTTCTCAACTTAATTGACGAGCTCAAAACAAATGATCAAGAAATAATTAATTTCAAAAAAAGAATACGTAGTTTAATTCTTCAAATCTATACTCTTGATCATAAAAAAGGAGAATTGGAAAAGGAATTGGTTATTAGTATCAGTGTTGATGATGTAAAGGAAAAAAACATTAAAATTCAAAAGGAATTGACTGATTCCATACTGGCTCATCGAAAAATAATGAACGAATTAAAACTGCTTAAAACTAAGTTAATTCTTCACCTAGAAGAATTAGTATAATATTTTTTTGCGCATAACAGTTAATAGTTAAACATTATCAATAATAAAAAAATGGATTCGAATAAAGTAAATAAAACATGGAATGAGTATTCTAAGTTAAAAAACATAGAGTTAAAATATAAAGAACGTAATCAACTTAACGTCATCCAATCTCATTATTTGATTAATTATACAAATGAAGTAGCTACCTTTAGTTTTATTGGAATATTAACGAAATCAACTGATGGTAATACTACTGACAAAACATCTATCATAGTAGAATTCGAAAATAGGTTAGAAATAAATAATTTTGAATTTCAAACTATCAATAAATTAAAGAGCATCATTTCAAAAGATAAAACAACTGAATTTGAAACAAGTATTCTAAAAAATATTGAAAAGTTTAATGGTAATAGTATTACTTTAAAAGACAACTTTATTAAAATTGATACTGACCATATTTTTTCTTCTATAGATGAATTTGAACATGTATCAGAATTAATTTCAAAAATAAAAAGTACCGATAATAACATTTAAAATGAAAAACTTAATATACTTAATATACTTAATTTTGATACTTCTTGTTTTTGTATCTTGTAAGGAAACGCCTCAAACAAAGTTTAAAAAAGATGGGATTTCTCTGACTTGTCCAAAAGGTTGGAAAATCACAGATAAAGATAGTTTAGATGGCCAAGGGTATTACTTATCAATAGAAAAAACAGGGTTAAATTCTAGTGGTTTGATTACCATAACTTGGATCAATAACGAATTAGATCAAAACGAATGGATCAATAGTTATAAAGATGGATTAAGAAACAACTTGATTTATAAGAATTCTAACTTGACTTTTGGAAACATAATTGAAAATCAATTCAATAATAACACCTCTACATCTGTGAACTTTAAAGTTAGCATCCTTGGAGTAAAACATAATGGTGTAATTCATGTTTTTTCTGAAAAAAACAAGACTTTTTCGATTCTCAAACAAGAAGCTATTGAGGATAAAAGAAAAAACATCAGTGGATTTGAATTGATCGAGCAAAGCCTTAAGATTAAATAAAAAAAACTCATAAACAGCGTATTATATTTAAATAAAAAATATCTGAATTGAAGAAAAAACTAACCTTTTCATTACTTTTCATAATTATAACAATTGGAGTTTCTGGATATATTGCAGGCAATAGCATTTTACCATATTCCATAATTAAACCACAAAGAATAAGTGAAAACATAACACCAGATAGCTTAAATTTAAAAAGCACCCATATAGATATTTGTGTTGATAAAAATGTAACCCTAAAAGGGTATTGGATTCAACCCGACCAAAATGAAACAAAAGCAATAATGATTCTGCTTCATGGAATTGGAGGTTGTAAAGAACATTTTCTTGGCTTAGCTAAAAAATTAGCAAACAAAGGCATCGCATCTATTGTCTTCGATAGTAGGGCTCATGGAAAAAGTGGTGGTGAATATTGTACTTATGGGTACAAAGAAAAAAAAGATATCTCAAAAATTATAAATTACATTAAATCAAAAGCACCTACTTTACCACTTGGAATATGGGGTAACTCCATGGGAGGAGCCATAGCAATTCAAGCATTAGAGGAAGATAACAGATTAGAGTTTGGCATTATAGAAAGTACATTTACTGAATTAGATCAAATAGTATATGATTACCAAAAAAGACATTTAAAAGGTATTGGTATAAAAATATTAACAGATTTCGCATTAAAAAGAGCTGGAGAAATTGGTGACTTTGACCCAAATATGGTCAAACCTATAATTTCAGTAAAAAACATCGAGCAACCAGTATTAATCACTCATGGAGATTCGGATGAAAACATTTCATTCCATTATGGCAAAGCCCTATTTGATGAATTAAAATCCAAACATAAAAAATTTATAAAAGTTAAAGGAGGAGGTCATTACGACTTATCCACTAAGGGAGGATTCAATTATAATGAAACAATATTTGACTTCTTACAAAACTCCATAAAGAAAAGCCAGCACCCATAACTAATACTGCTATTTGTATTTAATCCAAAAGCTTGTGTATATTTACAATATGAATATTTTTTTCGATTTCTAAAAACTATATTGAGTGAATAAAATAATAGTCTACATACTCCTAATCACTTCAAGCTTATGCTTTTCTCAGGAAATTGCTATTTTGAAATACAATGGCGGCGGAGATTGGTATTCAAACCCTACTGCCCTACCCAATCTTATTACATTTTGCAATAGCAATATCAATACAACTATCAACAGCAAACCAAAAACTGTGGAAGTTGGTAGCGTTACTTTATTTCAATATCCGTTTGTTCATATGACTGGCCATGGAAATGTATCCTTTTCTAACGAAGAAGCCGAAAACTTAAGAAATTACTTAAACTCAGGTGGATTTTTACATATTGATGATAATTACGGAATGGACACTTATATCAGAAAAGAATTACAAAAAGTTTTTCCTAATCAACAATTGATAGAACTGCCAACTAAACACCCAATTTTCAGCAGTGCATATCGTTTCCCAAAAGGATTGCCTAAAATACATGAACATGATGGTAAACGCCCACAAGCTTTTGGGTATTTTCATAACGGACGATTGGTATTCTTATATACTACAGAATCTGATTTAGGTGATGGGTGGGAAAACCAAGAAATACATAATGACCCTCCTGAAATTAGATTAAAAGCACTACAGATGGGCGCAAACATTATTAAATATGTTTTTACAAATTAAGAAGTAATGAACCATGCAAAAATTTGATAAAGAAAAACATTGGGAATGCATATACAAAACCAAAAAACTCAATGAAGTTAGTTGGTTTCAACCAACCCCAACAACATCATTACACTTTATACAGGAACTAAACATTCCTAAAACAGCAAAAATTATTGATATTGGTGGTGGAGATAGCTTTTTAGTCGATCATTTACTTGACTTAGGATACCTAAACATTACCGTGCTTGATATTTCTGAAGCTGCTTTAAATAGAGCAAAAAAACGCCTTGGAAACCGCTCAAACAATGTGAAATGGGTTGTTGCAGATGCTGCCAATTTTAAACCTACAGAAAAATATGATTTCTGGCATGATCGTGCAGCCTTTCATTTTTTAACTGAAGATAAAGATATACAAAACTATACCAAAACTCTAGAACATTGTTTAAATGATGATGGAATGGCTTTATTTGGAACGTTTTCAAAAGAAGGACCTAAAAAATGTAGCGGAATTGAAATTAAACAATATTCTGAAACCAAACTAAGTAATCAGTTCAAAAAAAGTTTTCGTAAAATTAAATGCATTACAATAAATCACAAAACTCCTTTTGATACTGAACAGAACTTTACTTTTTGTAGTTTTAAGAAAATATAACAGAACAAATGCAACTTACTCACGATACTACTCAATTTCATAAAAAAATATTTCCGATAACTGTTTTATGTGAAAATGTAACAAATGCTCCTAACATAGGTTCTTTATTTAGAATTTGCGATGCTTTTGGAGTTGAAAAACTGATTTTTAGCGGAAAAGACCTCCCTATTCCTTCAAGGAAAATGCAAAAAACATCACGTGCTACAGAGAAATATGTTCCTTATCAGATCATTAATGATATACATCAATACATTTCAGAAATAAAACAAACACACCAGCTTATCGCAATTGAAATTACCGATAAAAGCACACCAATACAGCAACATCAATTCAATACAGACAAACCAATAGTCTTGATTATTGGAGATGAAAATTTTGGAGTATCTGAATCCATATTGACACAAGTAAATGAAATTGTTCATATTAATATGTACGGAGAAAACTCAAGTATGAATGTGGTTCAAGCAACAAACATTGCTATATATGAAATCACAAAACAGTACTCAAATTAGGTTTCAATCAAAAAATAATTCTAACTGATATTTAAGTAACTAATAAATGTGTATTTTTAAGCATCATTCAATTTAATTCATAAACAACTAAACACTTTGAACTCATCAGACACAAAAGGTATTAGCAACGGTATATTAAGAGCATTAGCCATTGTAATTGGTATATGCTTGTTACTATTTTTTCTTTACGAAATAAGTGCTGTGCTCGTTTACATAGCTATTGCAGGGGTTATATCTCTTATAGGAAGGCCAATAGTCCGTTTTTTAAAAAAACGTTTAAAATTCAAAAATACTTTTGCTGTAATTGCAACAATGTTACTCTTATTAGGGATTTTATTTGGTACAGCTTCAATGTTTATACCTTTAGTAAAAAGCCAAGGAGAAAACTTGGCATTATTAAATTACAGTGAATTAGAGGCTAACTTCAGGAATCTTTCCGATGAAATAAGCAGTTATTTATCTGCTCATAATATTGACTTATTTCAAACATTACAGAATGCTGATTTATTATCTAAACTAAATGTAAATGCTATTCCAGAATTATTAAACTCCGTTTTAGGAACGGTAGGAAGCTTAAGTATAGGGTTGTTTTCAGTGTTATTCATTTCTTTTTTCTTTTTAAAAGATAGTAAGTTACTTGAAGACGGTATACTAATATTAGTTTCTGACAAGAAAGAAAGTAGGTTAAAAAAATCATTTGGAACTATAAAAGATCTCTTATCCCGTTATTTTGTTGGTTTAGTATTTCAGATACTTATCCTATTTGTAATATACACGACAGTACTGTTACTCTTTGGAATTAAAAATGCAATAGTAATCGCTTTTTTATGCGCCTTACTGAATTTAATCCCATATGTTGGCCCATTAATTGGTGGTATATTAATGCTTATTTTATCAATGAGCAGCAATTTAGGAATGGACTTTCAAACGGTAATATTACCAAAAACAATGTATGTAATGATTGGTTATGCCATTGCGCAATTGGTAGATAATTTTGTAAGTCAACCCCTAATTTTTTCAAATAGTGTAAAATCTCATCCTTTAGAAATCTTCTTAATCATTATTATTGGCGGACTACTTTTTGGGGTAATTGGAATGATTATAGCCGTACCATCATACACTGTTATAAAAGTAATTTCTAAAGAGTTTTTATCTGATAATAAAATCGTGCAAAAAATCACTAAAGACCTTTAATTAAGCTCTTTTATAAGTTTTAAATCTAACAAGTCACCTCTATATAGAACATAAACTAAAACTTTGAATAAACACATATTAAACACTGATATTCAGGAATTTATAATAGAAAATATCAATACTGACATTTCGTCACTATTGATGAAGAAGCCGATTTTCGAAGATATTAAACAACAAGAATTAGCTGAACAGATTGAGGCTAAAAAACGATGTAAAATCAAGCTTAAAACATGGTTTGAAACCAGTAATATCTACTACCCAAACAAGCTAAATATTGAGCAAACTTCATCAGAAAAAACTGCTAAATATAAAGCTGATTTAGTTCATGGAAAATCACTTATTGACTTAACTGGAGGTTTTGGAGTTGACTGTTATTATTTCTCAAAAAAGGTCAATTCAATTACTCATTGTGAAATTAACAAGAACCTTTCAGATATTGTTCAACACAATTATAAGCAGTTAAAATGTGACAACATTAACACAGTTGCAACAAACGGAATTGAATACCTAAAAAACACTTCAGATACTTTTGACTGGATTTATGTTGATCCTTCAAGAAGGAGTGATTTAAAAGGAAAAGTGTTTTTATTAAATGATTGCCTCCCTAATGTTTCTGAACATATTGACTTACTTTTAAGTAAATCAAATCATATTCTTATCAAGACTTCCCCTCTACTTGATATCACTAATGGTTTAAAAGAATTAAAATTTGTAAAAGAAATTCATGTTGTTGCACTAAAAAACGAAGTAAAAGAACTTTTATTTGTTGTAGAAAAAAATTACACAAACGAGATTACTATCATTACAACTAATATAAAAAACACAAAAACAGATAAATTTCTGTTTAGCTTAAGCCAAACAGGAATTGCTTCATATTCTTTACCAAAAAGTTTCTTATACGAACCAAATGCCGCCATATTAAAATCAGGTGCTTTTAATGATGTTGCTTTAAATTTCAAATTACAAAAACTACACAAGCACTCCCACTTATACACAAACGATGATTTAATCGAGTTTCCTGGCAGAACTTTTGAAATTATTGATGTAATACCATTTAATAAAAAAGAGCTTAAAAAACGCTTCAAAAAACAGCAGTTCAATATTACCACTCGCAACTTCCCTAAAACAGTTGCTGAAATCAGAAAAGAATTAATATTGAAGGATGGTGGAAACGAATATTTATTTTTCACTACCAATATAAAAGACGAAAAAATTGTAGTTCAATGCGTCAAAAAAAAGTGATTACTAGTTAAAAAAAAACTTATATTAATTTCCAAATGATACATAAAACCGTTTTATAGTTATTTCAAGAAATAAAACACTCTTAGAATGTTTGACAGATACAAGCCTATATGAACTTCCTAACAGTAAATTAAAAGCTATATTAAAAAGAGATGTTGAACAAAGCATTTTATACACCGATATGCTACATCACTTTTTCGTAATTATGAAAGAAAGCGAAATAGAAAAGGTATTATTGAAATCAAAGGAGAGTTATTTAAATTTCTAAGCTAGGTTTACAAATATCATAAATAAAATCCCCTTATTTAATGTTGAATCATATCTTGACATTACTCAAAAACGATTAAGTAGAATTCGTATTTCATTAAAAAAAACACCTAATTTTTTCAATATTTTCAAAAGCCTTATAGAGTATTAATTAGCATCATTTTTTTCATAACACTGCACTATAACTGCACTATAACTGCACTATAACTGCACTATAACTGTAATAACAAACATTTAATCTGACTGTATGTTAAAACTATTATAAAGTTTCACAAAAACAAACATCTCTATTAGTGTATGTATATTTAAAATATTAATTTTGGATACCCCGAGTTAAACCATACACACATTACATGAATACATTTTTTCAGTTTGCAAATAAAATAGCCTCAATATCCGAGGAAGAATTTGAACTTTTTAAACCACACCTTGCGCCAAAAAATTATAAAGCTAACACCGTTGTTTGTAATATAGGTGATGAAGCTAAGTATCTTTATTTTATAAAATCAGGAGTAGTAAGAACTTCTACCATTAGTGATAAAGGAAAAGTTTTCACAAGAGCCTTATATTCCGAAAACGAATTTTTCGGACCATTATCAAGCATGATTAAAGGTGAAAAATCATCTTTTATTTATGAAGCACTAACTGATTGTGAGCTAGTACGATCAGAACATCTGGAGGTTCAAAAGCTATACAAAGAACACCCTAAACTAATGCGTTTTGAACTCAAAGTACTTGCAAATGTTTACATAAAAATGGAGAAAACCATCATTAACTTGGGAACAAAAAACGCTAAAGAACGTTACCAAAAACTATTAGTGCGTTTTAAAGGCATAGAAAACCTGATTCCACAATATCAAATAGCTTCTTATTTAGGAATTACCCCAATACAATTAAGTAGGATACGAAAAGTAATATCAGATCAATAATTTACACAAAAAAAGCTCTTCTAAACAGAAGAGCTTTTTATATTATTGTAGTAAAAATTATCTAACTAACTTTTTATATTTTAGACGTTTAGGCATTAAGTCACCACCAAGACGTTTCTTTTTATTTTCTTCGTATTCTGAGAATGACCCCTCAAAGAAATACACTTCAGAGTCTCCTTCAAAAGCTAAGATATGTGTACAAACTCTATCCAAGAACCATCTATCGTGAGAAATAATTACCGCACATCCTGCAAAGTTCTCTAATCCTTCCTCTAATGCTCTCAATGTATTTACATCTAAATCATTGGTAGGCTCATCTAATAACAACACGTTACCTTCTTCTTTTAGTGTCATTGCTAAATGTAATCTGTTACGCTCACCTCCTGACAATGTATCTACTTTTTTATTTTGTTCGCTTCCAGCAAAGTTAAATCGACTTAAATAAGCTCTAGAATTTACCTGCTTACCACCCATCATAATAAGATCCTGTCCGTCAGAGAAATTTTCCCATATTGATTTGCTTCTATCAATATCCTTGTGTGATTGATCAACATAAGCTATTTTAACAGTTTCTCCTACTTCAAAGCTTCCAGAATCTGGAGCTTCTTCTCCCATAATCATTCTGAAAATAGTAGTTTTACCAGCACCGTTAGGCCCAATAATACCTACTATCCCTGCTTGAGGTAAGCTAAACTCTAAATTATCGTATAATAACTTATCTCCAAAGGCTTTTGACACACCTTTAGCTTCTATAACTTTAGTACCTAAACGCTCACCGTTTGGAATGAAAATCTCTAATTTCTCATCCATTTTCTTTTGATCTTGACTCATCAATTTGTCATAGTTCTTCAAACGTGCTTTTTGCTTTGTTTGACGACCTTTAGCTCCTTGACGTACCCAATCAAGCTCTCTTTCCAGTGTTTTTTGACGCTTAGATTCTGTTTTACTTTCTTGAGCTAATCTTTTAGACTTTTGATCTAACCAAGTTGAGTAGTTCCCTTTCCAAGGAATCCCTTCTCCTCTATCTAACTCTAAAATCCAACCAGCTACATTATCTAAGAAATATCTATCATGCGTTACCGCTATAACTGTTCCTTTATATTGTGCCAAGTGATGTTCTAACCAATGTACCGATTCTGCATCCAAGTGATTGGTAGGCTCATCTAATAACAATACATCTGGTTCTTGTAATAACAATCTACATAAAGCAACTCTACGGCGCTCCCCTCCAGATAATACTGAAATTGGTGTATCTCCTGCAGGAGTACGTAAAGCATCCATTGCTATTTCTAATTTTGTTTCTAACTCCCAAGCATTACAAGCATCTATTTTATCTTGTAAAACAGCTTGTTGCGCCATTAACTTATCCATTTTATCTGCATCAGAATACACTTCTTCCAAACCAAACATGTCGTTAATTTTATTATATTCTTCAAGAATAGCTACAGTTTCTGCAGCTCCTTCTTTTACGATATCCATAACTGTTTTAGTTTCATCCAGCTGAGGCTCTTGCTCTAAATATCCTACAGTATGGTCTTTAGAAAACGTAACATCTCCTTGATAATTTTTTTCTAAACCAGCAATAATTTTAAGTAAGGTAGATTTACCAGAACCATTCAATCCTAAAACACCAATTTTAGCTCCATAAAAGAAACTTAAATAAATATCTTTTAATACTTGTTTCCCTGTACTTTGATAGGTTTTAGAAACCTTGTCCATGGAAAATATAATCTTCTTATCGTCTGACATATTGTAATAATTTTTAGAAGTGTAAATATCGTGAATAATTAACGATATAGAAGTGTAATTTGAATTTACTGTAAAACAAAAAACTCAGAGCATTAAATCGTTTTGGGGAAACAATCTAACTTAAAAGCTCTGAGTTAAACTAACTTGCGTCAAAAATAACATTATTTTGCTATAAAAAAAACGATATCAGCTATTTGTAACAAAAAAGTTGTTTTCATTTGAAAAAAATAACATTTATTATAATGTTATTTAAGGGAATTATTAATAACCATAAACAAAAAAAACAGGGCTTCATTTAAGAAAACCTGTTTTTTTCGTTTGTAGTTAGAGTTATAAAATCTTATTGATCGCCTAATATAATTGGCATACCATCTTTCCCACCAATTAATACTACTTTACTATTTGGTGATTGAGCTAATTTTAAAGTTGCTTCAATACCTTTGTCTTGTAATATTTTATCCGTCAAAGAAGCACTTAAAATTTTATTCGCATCAGCTTTACCTTTTGCTTCAATGATTTGCTTTTCAGCTTCTTTTTGCGCTGTAACTAATCTGAACTCATATTCTAAAGATTCTTGTTCTTGTTTTAATTTACGCTCAATAGCCTGCTTAATTGTAGGTGGTAACGTAACATCACGAACTAAAACATCATTAATTTGCACATGCTGAGCACCAACTTTTTTTGATACCTCATCATATATTTCTTTCTGAATTACATCACGTTTACTAGAGTATAATTGTTCAGGGGTATAACGTCCCACTACACTACGTGCCGCAGATCGTACTTCAGGTATAATAACATTATCTAAGTAATTTTTCCCTTTAGTTTTGTGTAAAAACCCTAATTCTGATATTTTAGGAAGGTATAAAATAGAAACATCTAATTTTATTTCTAACCCATTAGAAGATAATACTTCCATATCTTGGATAAATTTATTTTGTTGACGAACATTGTAAACAAATACATTATTCCATGGCGCTATAACATGAAAACCCTCTTCTAAAGCTGGTTGATCTGTAACAACACCTCCATCAAAACGTTTCCATAAAACACCAGACTCTCCGGCATCAATTGTTACTGCTGTTTTTAACAACAAAAATATTGATATTACTACTAAAAAGATTATTGGTAAGCCCAATTTTGGTAATTTTTCCATTTGTTTATCTGTTTTAAATTTAAATTAGTCCATTATATTTTCTTAGAAACCATTCAAAAGTAAGCAATAACAGTATAATCCCTAGTAAGTATTTCCAATTAATTATTGGCAATTGATTAACCGTTGTTCTTTGAGTAGTTTTATAATTTTCATTATTCCTTAGCTCTAAAAATAATTGCTTGTAATTTGATATGTATTTCAATTCTGTACCACTATTAGTAGCTAATTGATGTAGTTTTGTTACATCAGGATTGATAAATTGTGCCTCAATATTGAAATCTAAAATTTCAAAAGCTCCTTTTTTAACCAATCCATTATTTTTAGTTCTTATAACATATTGATAATCACCATACGGTAAATGAGATAACTCCAATTCATATCCATTCTTTTTATACAAAAAATCAAAATTATATTCTTTTTCCGTTTCTTGATGTCTCAATTTACAAGTGATGGTTTCATTAGCGTCAGATACATAGTTTTTATCAAAATATTGTGCATTAATTTTAACCTGTCCTAGTAGGGATTCGGACGGAGCGTCAACTACTAATCGTTCTTTTTTAATACGGGAAGCTAAATACTGTACTGATTTACCAATAAAAGCATCAAAGGTTTCAAAACTTTGTGTATTCACATAGCTTTGAGCCCGCCACTTCCATATCCCTTCACCAAATAACACTCCTTCTCTTCTTTTATTTTCTTCAAAAAAGGATAACATCGGTGTTTGCGTATCAATAGTATTTATAGTTTGATATAAAAAAACCGCCCCCTCATTTTTTAAATGAACATCACCATAAAACCCTAATAAAGGAGGGAATGATGACATATTTAATTCTTCATTTTGAAACAAATTAAAATTAGGATTATAGCGTCCTAAATATTCTTCGGATTGATTAATAACCTTATTTTTATAGTTACTGCTAACACTATTTAAAAAGTCCCAGTCAGTTTGTATTCCTGTTACAGTGAGGTAGTTTTTTTGAAAAACTTTTATTTGTTTATATACATTTTTAAATTTTGACGTTGGCTGATACAATATCAGTAATTGATACTTATTATAATCTATTACATCACCAGACTTCGAAAGTGTTACTTTACGCTGCTCATTTGTTTCAATAGCTTTTTTAAATGCTCCTAAATCAGGATGTACTATATCCGAAATTAACAGCACATTTGTTCGTTCATCAATAACATCTACGGAAAAGCTTCTAGTATTGTTTAGAATATTTTCTTCATCAGTAATTGACTCAATAACAGCGCTATATTTATGTTTCCCTACATAATTTGCTGGAAGCGTAAAAGACACTACTTGAGTATTGTTCTGTTTTGAAAAATCTAGTAATTTTTGATACAGCTTTGTATTTCCTGAATACACTGTAAGTTTTTTATTCGCGACAGCTTCTCCTAAATAGTTTAATGTAATTTCTACTGGAAATTCATTTTTTAAAAAAGCATATTTATTATGTTGAATATGAGCAATTTTTAAATCTGTTTTCAAAACTGAGTCGCCTAAAACGACAGGATAAATAGGTTGTTTATAGGTTAATGATGTTGTTACATAATCTTGTCCGAAAGTTTGATTCCCATCAGTCAATAACAATGTTGGGGCTTGAACTTCAGAATATATTTCTTTTAACGACAAAAAAACAGTTGCTATATTAGTTTGTTGCTCAGTAAATTTAATTGAATCTGAAAGTTGTTGCACTTTATTTCCAAAAGAATAATAGTCAATTTGAAACTTCTCAGAAAGCTGAGCTTCTTTTAATTCTTTTAAAAATGTCTTTACTTTCAGATCTTGTCCTAAAAGGTTTATAGAATTAGAATTGTCAACTGCAACTACTAAATTTGGTTTAATATTAGTTATTGTAGTTTGCTTAAATGTTGGATTTAATAACAATACTCCTAATAAGAATAAGCTCCAAAAACGAAAAAAAGCAAAAAGAAACCGTTTATTATCTGTTCTTTTTGCTTTATAAAAATATTGAAAAACTGCAATTCCCAAAGCGAAAATTGCAATCAGTATTATATATATAATATCGGTTTCTGACATCTAATCAACAAGCCTTATACATAAAGTATAGGGTATGAATTAACAATAATTATTTTGTTCGAGACAATCTCGCTTATAAATAAAACCTAATAGTGATATTAGGTCAACATTCCACCATCAACGTTTAATACCTGTCCAGTTACATAAGCACTCATGTCACTTGCTAAAAATACACAAACATTTGCTACATCTTCTGGAGTACCTCCTCTTTTTAATGGAATAGCATCTCTCCACCCTTGAACTGTATCAGCATCTAATTTTCCTGTCATTTCAGTTTCTATAAAACCAGGAGCTATTGCATTACAACGAATGTTTCTTGATCCTAATTCTAAAGCCACTGATTTCGTAAATCCGATAATACCAGCTTTTGAAGCTGCATAATTTGTTTGACCAGCATTACCTTTAACGCCAACAACTGAACTCATGTTAATTATAGAGCCTTTACGCTGTTTAAGCATTGTACGTTGTACAGCCTTAGTCATGTTAAAAACAGACTTCAAGTTTACTTCTATTACTTTATCAAAATCTTCTTCAGAAATTCTCATTAATAGGTTATCCTTAGTAATTCCTGCATTGTTAATTAATACATCGATACTATCGAACTCCTTTGTTATATTAGTAATTAAATCTTGTGACTCTTGAAAATTTGCTGCATTAGATTTATATGCTTTGGCTTTTATTCCTAAGCCATTTAATTCTTGCTCAAGTTCTAAAGCTGGGGCTTCTGATGAACTATATGTAAACGCAACGTTTGCTCCGTTTTTAGCAAATGTTCTTGCAATTTCATTTCCTATACCTCTACTTGCTCCAGTAATGATTACCGTTTTACCGTTTAAAAGTTTCATATATGCCTTTGGTTATATCTTTCTATTAAATTTTAATCAAATATATGGCATTTCAATAAAAATCAAAGGAGTTATGTGGATAATATTCTTATTGATTTCATTTTATGATTATTACACCTCAAATTAACCTGTTTTCACTACATGTACTTCCTGTTTTTTGGTAAATATCAAATCAATCTCTATATTCGCTTTCCCAAAACTATAACCAAACAGTGTAATAATTATGAAGTCAGCCTCAAGAGTTCAGAAAAAGTCAAAAGCTAAACTACTACACCAGTACTACTCATACACAGGGTTTTACGCATTTATAGGGAATAGTTTAAAGAAAGCAATTGTACCAATATTAGTTGTTATTACGGCATTAATATTATTCAATAAATATGTTTATAATATTAATGATGCACTTCAAGGTGTTACTGAAACTTTTTCAACATTAGGTATCTTAATTACGTTTTTTGCCTCTGAATCATTTTTAGGGCTTATTCCGCCAGAAATTTTTATCGCTTGGTCAAAAAAAACAAGTAATCCAGTATTAAATTTAACCATACTAGCAACCCTTTCATACTTAGGAGGAATTACTTCTTTCTTTTTAGGAAAAGCTGCATTACAAATAGACGTCATAAAAAACTATTTAGAAGTTAAAATGGCAAAAAGTTTAAAAAACACCAGTAAATGGGGAGGTTTTTTAATCATTGTTGGTGCATTATTACCTATTCCGTTTGCTATTACATGTATGGCTGCAGGGATGATAAAATACCCGTTAAAAGGCGTGTTACTTTACGGTTTATTACGTTTTGTACGTTTTGCAGTTTATGCAATCGCAATTTTTCAAATGGTAAGTTAAAAATTTATAATTATGATCAAACTTTTTAGAGGAATCAGTTTATTAGAAGGATTATCCCTTTTGGCACTATTATTTGTAGCAATGCCTTTAAAATATGTTTGGGGAAACCCAGAATATGTTAGAATTGTAGGAATGGCACATGGTTTATTATTTGTTGCCTATATCCTATTTGCAATTATGACCAAGTTTGAATTAAACTGGAAACCAAAAACATTATTAATTGTGTTTGTTGCCTCTGTAATTCCTTTTGGGACGTTTTATGTAGATAAAAAATTCCTTTCAAAAAAATAATTCCCCCTCCTTAAATCACAAAAAAAAAGGTCCTTAATAATTAATATTATTAAGGACCTTTTAATTTATTATTTAGTTATTTACCGCTGTCTTCGTACTTTCTTTGGCTCTTCGTCTTTAGGTTCTTCTACTGGTTGTTCAGACTCTTTAAACATCTCTAAATATGCACCTGCAATATTTTCAATAGCATCACTAGCAATAAAGGATTGATACCCAGTTTTCTCTACAGCTACATCTGCTGTTCTACCATGTAAATACACCCCAAATTTAGCTGCTTGCAATGGTTCATACCCTTGAGCTACTAATCCTGTAATTATCCCCGTTAACACATCTCCAGCTCCAGCCGTTGCTAACGCAGGATTACCTGATGTATTTATAAACACCTCATCCTTAAAAACTGTAATTGTAATAGCATCTTTCACAACAACAATACAATTATTTTCTTCAGAAAAAATCTTGATCTTTTTAAGCATCTCAAAATCATTATCCCATTTTCCAATCAAACGTTCTAATTCTTTTTTATGCGGAGTTAGTATCGCTAATTCAGGTAAGTTTTTTAATAATTCTTTATTTTCTGCTATAATATTTAACGCATCAGCATCAATAACCAATGGCAATTTGTTCGATTTCAAAAAAATAGATAGTGAAGTAACCACTTCTGGACTAGTCCCAATCCCCATACCAATACCTGCTACAGTAAAATGACCTTCTGGGGTAATTTCTGTAAGTGTCTTTTTTGCATTAGCAGTTTGAACCATCGCTTCAGGAAACGAACTTTGTAACACATTGTAACCACATTCTGGTATATATGCTGTTACCAATCCACATCCAGAAACTAAAGCCGCTTTAATAGCCAAATGTACTGAACCAATTTTACCGTAACTACCCCCTATAATTAAACTGTGACCGTAAGTAAACTTATTCGCGAATTTCTCCCGCATTTGATACATTGTCAACACTTCATTTTTACTTATTAATTGAGTTGCCTCAACTCCTTGCATAAATTCTTTATCAAGTCCAATATCTAATACTTCCCATTGTTCAGAATACTTAGCTGTTTCAGGCAAAAAAAACGCCATTTTCGGGCTTTGAAATGATAAGGTATAATTTACAGACAATACGTGTTCAACATTATCTGGAGCTTTATTAGAATATAGTCCCGATGGGATATCAATTGCTAATTTAAATGCTTTTGATTTATTTAAATGTGCGAATAACTGATTCGCTAAAGTTCCTGGATCCCTATTTAACCCAATACCAAAAATTGCATCTACAATAATATCATCTGGAGATATATCGGTAGGAAACTCTTCAGCATCGGTTAATAATACCGGCCATTGTTTTAAAGACTTAACCTTTTCGTAATTCTTTAAGAAGCCTTCAGTTCGTTTTTTACTATAATTTACTACATAATTTGCCACGTTATATCCGTGCTCTAATAAATGTCTAGCTAACACCAATCCAACTCCACCATTATTACCAATTCCGTTAAAAATATGAATTTTAACTTGTGAACCTTGCATACGCATATGCATCCAATTGAATACCTGACCTCCTGCTCTTTCAAGCAAATCTAATTCTGAAATTTCTTGATTTTTTATTGTTAAATCATGAGCCTGATACAATTGTTTTGCTGATAATATTTTCATGTAAAATATGTATGTTTAAAATGGTATATTAGAATGACTACATCCCAAATTGATATAATTTTATGTAAATAACAGCATTATTTTCATTGTGTAAAAGAATAATTACTACATTTGTTATAAGTTTATACAAATTAGAGTAATTGAATACAAATAAACAAATAGCAACTTTAGCCCTTAACACTACAACTGTAGTGGCTACTGCTTTGTTTACAATTACGACTACCACTACTACAACCCTTTAAGGGTTATCTATACACATATTTTCCGTACCCATATACTTTTTTCTCAGAAGAGAAAAAACAAGTATACATCCAACATATTATTATCAATTTAAATATATAAACCATGAAGGTTTTAAAATTCGGAGGATCATCTCTAGCGTCAGCTGCATCAATTAAATTAGTAAGTGCTATCATTAAACACGAAGCAATTCAACAAAAAATATGGGTAGTCGTTTCTGCTTCTGGAAAAACTACTGATAGACTTGTTACACTTACACAACTGGCTTTAGCAAAAGATAACGGCTATAAAAATGAGCTCAGCAACATTGAGAAACATCATATTAATATTTGTAAAGAATTATTGCCTATAGCAAAGCAAACTTCAGTAATTGCATTCATTAAAAGCATCTGCAATAGCCTAGAACAATTATTAGATGCCGTGTATTGGCTAGAAGATTTATCTCCTAAAACAAATGATAAAATCATCAGTTTTGGAGAACTTTTGTCTGCTCAATTATTAGAGAAAGTCTTAGAACAAGAAATTACATCAGTACAATACAAGGACAGTAGAGCATTGATTAAAACTGATAGTCAGTTTACAAAGGCTAAAGTAGATTTTAATCTAACAAATACCAATATTATACAATATCAAGAAAGTAATGATGCTCAAGTTACTGTTTTAGGTGGTTTTATTAGTGCTAATAAACACAGTGAAACAACTACATTAGGCCGTGGAGGATCGGATTATTCTGCTGCAATATATGCTGCAGCTTTGCAAGCTGAAATATTAGAAATTTGGACTGATGTTAGCGGATTATATGCTGCAAATCCTAAATTAGTAAAACAAGCAAATCCCATTGCTAGTATATCATATGAGGAAGCCATGGAATTGTCACACTTTGGAGCTAAAGTAATCTACCCTCCTACTATAAAACCAGTTTTAGAGCAAAACATACCCATAAAAATTAAAAATACTTTTGACGCAAATGCAGAGGGAACTTTAATCAGTAATGACGCAAATGGTAAAAGACAAACTATAAAAGGAATTAGTCATATTGAAAATATTGCTCTACTTACACTAGAAGGCATTGGTATGATAGGTGTTCACGGAATTTCAAAACGTCTATTTGAGGTTTTAGGGAACAACCATATCAATGTGGTTATGATTACTCAAGCTTCTTCAGAACATTCTATTTGTATTTCTGTGTCTAAAGAAAACTGTGACAAAGCTGCAAACTTGATTAATATAGAGTTTAAAAATGAAATTTCTGAGCAGTTGATTCAGCCAGTGCTAATTGAAAATGACTTAGCCATTATAGCCGTAGTAGGTGATCAAATGAAGAGTCATCAAGGAGTGAGCGGAACGCTATTTAGTGCTTTAGGTAGTAATAATATTAATATTAGAGCAATTGCACAAGGAGCATCTGAACGAAATATTTCTTTTGTTATTAATACGTCAGATGTTAAAAAAGCACTGAATTGTATTCATGCAGCATTTTTTGAAGAACATATTAAAGAACTTAATATTTTTATTGCTGGTGTTGGTAACGTAGGTGGTAAATTAATCAGTCAAATACAGCAGCAGCAACAATACCTTAAAGAAGTATTACACTTGAATGTCAGGATTATTGGTGTAGCAAATTCTAAGAGTTACTATATCGATGAAAACGGGATAGATTTAAATGAATGGGAAGCAAATTTAGCCACTCAAAAAAGTAATCAAGTTGATTATTATTCCAGAATTATCGATATCAATAAACAGAATAGTGTTTTTGTTGATGTTACTGCGAGTGCAACAGTAGCTGATGCTTATGTAAAATTACTAAAACAAAGCATTTCAGTAGTAGCATGTAATAAAATTGCCTGTTCAGACAATTATAGCAAATACAGTGAATTGAAATATTTAGCTAAAAAATATAAAGCTTCCTTTTTATATGAAACTAATGTTGGAGCAGGATTACCGATTATCAAAACCGTGCAGAATTTAATTTCATCAGGGGATCAAATTACTGAAATACAAGCCGTTTTATCTGGTAGTTTAAATTTCATTTTCAACAACTATACAAACGGCGAACTGTTTAGTACTATTGTTAAGCAAGCACAGGACGAAGGCTATACGGAACCAGACCCAAGAATAGATTTAAGTGGAATAGATGTAGCACGAAAAATATTAATTTTAGTAAGAGAGGCTGGTATTCCTATGGAAATTTCAGCTATAAAAAATAACCCTATGCTACCAAACGGAAGTATGGAAGCTAGTAGCGTAGCAGATTTTTATACCATAATTAAAAAAGAAGAAGCGCATTTTAAAGCATTATTAGCAGAAGCTCATAAACAAGATACCCGATTAAAATATGTAGCTACTTTTAAAAACGGTGAAGCCAGTGTAGGATTACAATTTATTCCTAAAAATCATCCTTTTTATAATTTAGAAGGAAAAGATAATATTGTCTCCTTTTATACAAACCGATATAAAGAACAACCACTTATCATTAAAGGTGCTGGAGCTGGAGCTGATGTTACGGCTTCTGGATTATTTGCAGATATAATCCAAATTGGATCTTCTAGTTAAACAAATATTAGAAATGAAAACAACAAACAATATAGCATCCGTATTTAGCAAGTTTGCTAAAGTCTATGAAAATAAATTCATGGATTATAACGTATTTCATGATACTTATGATCGTTTTTTAAAGTTATTACCAGCCAATGAGGCTTCTGTTTTAGATATCGGATGTGGTCCAGGAAATATAACCAAATACCTATTACAAAAACGACAAGAGTTAGACGTATTAGGTATAGATATCTCTGAGGAAATGTTACAATTGGCAAAGAACAACAACCCAACTGCAAATTTTCAACTTTTGGATTGTAAGGAAGTAAATGACCTAAATTCAAGTTTTGATGGTCTTATATCTGGGTTTTGTTTACCCTATTTATCAAAAGAAGAAGTACGCTCATTTATAAAGAATACTCATAAGCTTTTAAATGATAACGGAATACTTTACATCAGTACAATGGAAGGTCCATATGAAAGTTCAAAATTTCTAGGATCAAGCTCTGGAGGAAGTGAAAGAATATATACTTATTACTATACAGAAGAGTATTTAAAAAGCGTGTTACTTAAAAACGGTTATACTATACTTGAAACAACTAGAAAGAAAAAACAAGTAGAAAACAATAATACTGAAGCAGTAGATATCGTATTTATTGCGCAAAAATAATACTATGAATACACAAACTGAAATAAAAATATTTGCACCAGCAACAATTGCTAATCTCGCCTGTGGATTTGACGTATTAGGTGTTGCTTTAGAAAGCGTCGGTGATGAAATGGTGATTAGAAAATGTGAGGCTAAAGGAATATTTATCACTAAAATAATCGGTCAAGATTTACCGTTAGAAACCGAAAACAATGTTGCTGGAGTGGCCGCTTTAGCTTTATATGAAAAAGTAGACCTGAGTTACGGATTTGAAATAGATATATACAAGAACATTAAACCTGGTAGTGGTATCGGTAGTTCTGCCGCTAGTGCAGCAGGTGCTGTTTGGGGGATTAATGAACTATTGAAAAGACCTTTTTCATCACTAGAACTAACTCAATTTGCTATGGAAGGGGAACGTTTGGCTAGTGGCAACGCACATGCTGACAATGTTGCTCCTGCCTTATTTGGAGGTTTTACTTTAGTACGAAGTTACCATCCGTTAGACGTCATAAAACTTCCGTGCCCTACCGAATTATATGCTACTGTTATTCATCCACAAATAGAATTAAAAACTGCTGATTCGAGAAAAATACTAAAGCCTCAAATTGCTATTAAAGATGGGGTCACACATTGGGGAAATGTAGGAGCATTTGTTTCAGGACTGTACACTAATAACTATGAATTAATTGGTAAAAGTTTAATCGATGTAATTGCAGAACCTCAACGCGCTGATTTAATTCCATTATATCATGAATTAAAAAATGAAGTCCTCAATTCTGGAGCCTTAGGGGTTGGAATATCCGGTTCAGGACCTTCAATCTTTGCTTTATCAAAAGGAAAAGAAATGGCCGAAAATACAGCAAAAGCAATGCAAAAAGTGTATGAAAAATTGGATATCGATTTTGATATACATATTTCAAAAGTGAATGAACAAGGTATCAGAAGAATTAAGAATTAAGAATTAAGAATTAAGAATTAAGAATTAAGAATTAAGAATTAAGAATTAAGAATTAAGAATTAAGAATTAAGAATTAAGAATTAAGAAAATTGAAGTTTTCTAATATTGCACACAAGTTTTTTGTGTTAAACTTCGCTAATAAAAGTCTGCTTACTTTATTCTATTTTCTAAATAATATAAAAAAGACATGAACTATTACAGTTTAAAAAATAATAACAATAAAGCTTCCTTTAGTGAAGCCGTTATAAAAGGAATTGCACCTGATAAAGGCTTGTATTTCCCAGAAAACATACAAGCACTAAACAAAGATTTCTTTGATAAAATCGAATACTTTTCTAATGAAGAAATAGCGTATCAAACAATTAAACAGTTTATAGGAAATGAAATTCCTGAACTAGAATTAAAAACCATTATAAATGAAACACTTTCATTTGATTTTCCATTAGTCAAACTAAGCGATAACAATTATGTGTTAGAACTATTTCATGGCCCTACTCTTGCTTTTAAGGATGTAGGTGCTCGATTTATGTCGCGTTGTTTGGGATATTTTTCAAAAGAAAACAGCAAAAAAATTACTGTTTTAGTAGCAACTTCTGGTGATACTGGAAGTGCCGTGGCTAATGGTTTTTACAAAACAGCGAATGTTGATGTCGTTATACTATATCCGAAAGGAAAAGTAAGCCATATTCAGGAGTTACAATTAACTACTTTAGGAGAAAACATTACAGCTTTTGCCATAGATGGAACCTTTGACGATTGTCAAGCTATGGTAAAATCAGCGTTTATTGATGTGGAGTTAAAATCGGTTCAACTAACCTCAGCAAATTCCATAAACATCGCTAGATGGCTACCTCAGATGTGGTATTTCTTCTTTGCCTATAAGCAATTGAAAAATAAAACTAAGGATATCGCTATATCAGTCCCTAGTGGTAATTTCGGAAATATTTGCGCAGGATTACTGGCTAAAAAATTAGGCTTACCTATCTCACATTTTATAGCTAGTACCAATGTAAATGATACTGTACCTTATTATTTAAAAACTTCGGAATACAATCCTAAACCATCACAACAAACTATTTCCAATGCGATGGATGTTGGTGACCCGAGTAATTTTATTCGAATTCAAGAATTGTTTTCTAATAATTTTGAAGCTTTAAAAGCTACTTTATCAGCCTATTCATTTACTGATGATTCTACAAGAGAAAAAGTTAAAGAATTGAAAAACAAATGCAATTATACTGCAGATCCACATGGAGCCGTGGGACAATTAGGTTTAGATAAATATAAAGAGAAACACCCAAACACTATTGGTATAAGCTTAGAAACGGCTCATCCAATTAAGTTTTTAGATGTAATAGAGCCTATCACTAAAGAAAAAATAATAGTGCCAGAACATATTTCTGAAATACTTAACAATACTATACAAAATCATGAAATCAGTTCATATAATGAGCTAAAAACCTATTTATTAACAGCTGATAATGTTGTACCTTTAAGGAACTAACACCAATATTAAAATAGTACTATTATGGAAGCGATTGATTGGACAACATTTACAAAGAAAATAAAGATCAATACTAACTTAGAAAATGTATATAAGCATTGGAGTACTCCTGAGTTACTATGCATTTGGTTTTTAAAAGAAGCTATTTATACTAATCCTAATGGAACTAGAATAAAACAAGGCGAACTATTCAATACTAACGATACCTATACCTGGAAATGGCATAATTATGACGGTGAGGAGAAAGGACATGTTTTAGACGCTAACGGAAAAGATGTTATTATTTTTTCATTTGCAGGTGATACACAAGTAAAAGTTAACTTAACTGAAAAAGATAATCAAGTGCATTTAGAACTGATTCAATCGAATATTCCTACTGATGATGCCAATAAATTTAGAGTACATTGTGGTTGTAGTAATGGCTGGACATTCTGGTTAGCTAATTTAAAAGCCTATTTGGAACACGGTATTTTATTACACGAAACAGAATCGAGCAGCACAGACGATAAAATGTCATGTGGTGAATATGTAAATGCTTAATTCATATAAAAATGCCGAGATAATAATTCTCGCATTTTTCATTATTTACTAGAAATTGCTAATTGAAATAAGTTCTATTAATAATTGAAAACAAAACTTAAATTAAACCCAGTAGTTTTTCCTATTTCCGCTTCCGTTTGCAATTGATTAGCAAGTCTATGGATTAAATGCATTCCAAGAGTTTTGTATGATTCCATATTATAATTCGTTACCCCTTCTCCATCATCTGAGTAATTAAATTGACACACACCGTCTAGTTGAATAATTTCAATTTTAATATTACCTTTTTTTCTATTAACAAATGCATGCTTATATGTATTGGAGAGTAATTCATTTAGAATTAAACCAACCGGTATAGATTTATCTATATCTAAGTAAACTTCTTGGATATCAATATTTAGTATAATTTCTGTATGATCTGATTTATATATTCGTTTAATATTATCTGATAGTGAATTAACATATTTTTTGACATCTATTGTACTTAAATCTTCTGATTCATATAATATTTTATGAATAATAGCCATAGCCATAACTCTAGACTTCGCTTCCACTATAACTTTTAAAGCAATTTCATTATTAACTTTTCTAGATTGTATATTAAGCATACTATGCACTATCTGTAAGTTATTCTTAACTCGATGATGCACTTCTTTTAGTAACAATTCTTTCTCTTGATTCTCTTTTTTTAAATCTAACTCAATTTTTTTCCTAGCTTTAATTTCATTTCTTAAAGCCCAATTCCACAATAAAAACAGCAGTATAATTACAGCAACTATACCTAAAGAATAAAAAATGTATTTTTTTATGGTACTGCGACTTACACCTTTTTCTACTGCAACAGTTACCCATTTATTCCTAATTTCAATATGTTCTTCTTTACTGATGTGGTTGAAAATTTTCTGAACTATATCTCTAAAAACCCTCCAATCTTTAGTTACTGCTAAACCTAGCTCAGTATATCCATAATGAGTAGGCGCAGCAATTTTCAAGTTAGTAAAACCATAATTATTTATATAATATGAAGTTACAGCAAGACTCCCAATAAAAGCATCTGCTTGTCCTGTACTCACCTTATACAAACAATCCTTTACACTTTTATGAGTGGTAATATTAATGTTCGGAAAATCTCTCTTAATTAAATCAATAGTATAATAACCTGCTGGTAGTGCAATCTTTTTTCCTACTAAGTCACTAACACCATTTATGAATTTATAGCTCGATTGCGTTACAATTACTAACGGATCCGTAACATGTGGATCCGTAAACTGTAAATACTTTTTTCTTTCATCTGTGATTCCTGCCATAGCAGCAACCTTTACTTCACCAGATTTTAACCCATTAATGGTTTCTTGCCAAGTAATGTTTGGTATAGGCACCATATCAATATCAGTATGAATTTCAATTAATTTAATATAATCACCTGAAATACCAGTATATATTCCATTCTCATATATTTCATAAGGAGGCCAATTAGACTCATACCCAAAATTAATTACTGGGTGCTTTTTAATCCACTCTATTTCTGCTTCTGTAAAAAGTTCAGGATCAGGGTTAAGTTCTTGAGTAAACCCTAAGTATTGGATTACTAAAAAGATTACCAATATAAATTTATTGATTTTCATATATATTTTTAACTTAAAAATAAAAGTAAGAAAAAACAATAGTCTAAAGCTATATTTTTATGAGAAAATAATTAATATGATATTAAGATAAGTTAAAAAGCATCTATTATTATTAATAATTTTAATTGCTCAATACATGGTTTTTAAATACTTTAGCAACTCTTAAAAACAAACAAATGAGAAATACAGCTTTATCACACATTCACGAAGCCTTAGGTGCTAAAATGGTACCTTTCGCAGGATATAATATGCCCGTACAATACGAAGGCGTAACCGCAGAACACGAAACAGTTCGAAAAGACGTAGGTGTATTTGATGTTTCTCATATGGGTGAATTTCATTTAAAAGGAGAAAATGCTTTGGCATTAATTCAAAAAGTATGTTCAAATGATGCTTCGAAACTAGTTGATGGTCAAGCGCAATATTCTTGTCTACCTAATTATGATGGAGGTGTTGTAGATGATTTAATTATTTACAGAATTTCTGAGCAAGAATATATGTTAGTTGTTAATGCATCCAATATTGAAAAAGATTGGAATTGGATTTCTAAGCACAATGACTTAGGGGTTACTATGGAAAATAATAGTGATGATTACTCATTACTTGCCATTCAAGGGCCAAAAGCTGCTGAAGCAATGCAAAGCCTAACTGATATTGATGTTACTAACATGAAATATTATACATTCCAAATTGGTAAATTTGCTGGTGTAGATGATGTAATTGTTTCCGCTACTGGTTATACAGGTTCTGGAGGGTTTGAAATTTATTTCAAAAATGAGGTCGCTGAAACTATTTGGACTAACGTATTTAAAGCTGGTGCTGATTTTGGTATTAAGCCTATTGGTTTAGCTGCTAGAGACACCTTACGTTTAGAAATGGGATACTGTTTATACGGAAACGATATCAGTGATACGACATCACCATTAGAAGCTGGATTAGGATGGATCACTAAATTCTCTAAAGATTTTGTAAATTCAGAAAATCTTAAAAAGCAAAAAGAGAAAGGTGTGGAACGCAAACTAGTTGCTTTTGAATTAGATGAAAGAGGTATTCCTCGTCATGATTATGATATTGTAGATGCGCAAGGAAATAAAATCGGTGTTGTTACTTCAGGTACACAATCGCCTTCTCTTGGTAAAGGAATAGGTTTAGGATACGTTCCTATTGTTTTTAAAGACGTTGGAAGTAAAATTTACATCCAAGTACGTAAAAAACAAATTCCTGCAACGGTAGTTAAATTACCTTTTTATAAAAAATAGCCCATCAATGGGGTTAACATCATTTTGTATTTGAATAAATTTAAAAATGATGTTATAGTATAAACATTAATGCCTTTCAGTTAACTGAAAGGCATTTTTATTGCTAATTAACGAGCTTTTTAGTAGGTTTGTTATACTGTTTATTATTAAGCTATTTGAATAAAGAAAATGATGGTTTTTTTCTTTATATGAGTTATAAAATTAAAGTATAGCCATAGCTACAGTTTCATTTTCTAATGAAATTAGAAAATGAAAAAGAGCGTTTTATATGCGGAAAAATTAATTATAAAGAGTATTATATCATGAATCATATTAAATAGACTATAGAAATGGGAAGAGCATTTGAACTAAGAAAAGGACGTAAAATGAAACGTTGGTCAGCAATGTCTAAAGCCTTTACTCGTATTGGTAAAGATATTGTAATGGCTATTAAAGATGGAGGTTCAGACCCTGATAGTAACTCACGTTTAAGAGCAGTTATACAGAATGCCAAAGCTGTTAACATGCCAAAGGACAATATTGAACGCGCTATTAAAAAGGCTTCTGATAAAAACACTGAAAACTATAAAGAAGTATTGTTTGAAGGATATGCGCCTCATGGAATTGCTATTTTAGTGGAGACTGCTACTGATAATAATAACAGAACTGTTGCAAATGTTAGAGCATGTTTTAATAAATGTAATGGAAACATGGGAACGCAAGGATCTGTTGACTTTATGTTTGACAGACAATGTAATTTTAAAATAAAAGACACAGGTTTTGATGTAGAAGAATTAGAACTTGAGTTTATTGATTGTGGTGTTGAAGAAATATTTGGTGAAGAACCAGATGAAAATGATGCAAACCCAACTAAATCAATTTTAATGTACGCTCCTTTTGAAAGTTTTGGAACTATTCAAAAAGAAATTGAAACAAGAGGAATGGAAATTATCTCTTCTGGTTTTGAACGTTTACCTCAAGTAACTAAGGAGTTAACGGAAGAGCAACAAGTCGACGTTGATAAATTGTTAGAACGTTTAGAGGAAGATGATGACGTACAAAACGTTTTTCATACAATGGCTTAAACAACATTGATAAAATATAATACAATAAAACCCTTCTATATCTGAAGGGTTTTTTGTTTGCCTACAATTAAGTATGTTTATCTAGTCACTAACACCCCTCCTACAAACCCAACTCCTATATTAAATAATCTAGTATCATAAAAACGTTTTGGCACTACTACTTGGACTGTTTGTACTTCCACAATTTTAATATACGGATTGCTATTGGTAATATCCGTTGTATAGGTTTGCTTTCCCAACAACCATTTTCTTTTAAAGCCAGTAATACTCGTTTGCTTATTTAACATGGCAAAATCAGCTATTCTAAAACCGTCTTCATTTAGACTATAATCATACTGAAACCACTTATCCATGTGTTTTCCTTTACGTTCAAAATCATACTCAATTTTCGCTTCAAAAGGAACAGTAACACTATCAATTGCTACCATAGTTTCTGTTTGGATAATAGCATTAACTTTTGAAAACTCCTTTCGTAAAGCATTCAGTGATGTATCTTTTGAATACAACAATTCTTTAAGGTCTTTTTTTTCAAATTCTAATACTTGTTTAGTGGCTGTAATCGTTCCTAGTTCATTTTTATAATGACCAGTAGCACCGATTAATGCAGCTTTCTGATCAGATACTAATTGTTTATTACTAGAACACTGATTAATTGATAAAACTAATGCTATAAACAATCCGAGAATGAGTACATTTTTATAACTGATATATTGCATAGGAATTGAATTTAAAATTACATTATTTAAATCAACAAATATGCCGTGTATAGTTATTTAACAAATGTTAACAGTATACTTTCAAGTATTTACCTTATTTTAATCTTTTAAAAAATTGTAATAACCTAAAACATCATTCTGTTTGAAAATATCCTAAAAACACCCCTATAAATACCCCTATAAATATCCCTAAATCTAGTGACATTGAGTAACTAAACATAGTGACAGTGAATTTCATCACTGTTAGTGATAAAAATATTTTTCTTAATTTAGATATAACTTAACCTGAATATATATTAAAAAAACTCAAACCAACACCCCTTAACTATGACAAATTATAATAAAATTATATCCGACTATATTAAAGTTGACGATACCGCAGTAAAAAACGCTATCATTGACTTATTTGTAGATAGTAAAAGTGAATCCTTACCTAACTTCATGGACGATTTACTTACTAAATGTGGTCTCGTATCCATAAACATCATGCTAGTAGATGGCAAAAAATGGGATGTCTATATGAGTTTTAATGAAGAAAATATTTTCCTTGAAAAAAAAGGAGTACTTGATATTATTAAAGCACCTAATTCAAAATTAGATGCTGAAAAAATATTAGCCGATAAATTAATAGGACTTTTGGATAATGTAGATTTTTACTCCTTTATTAAAAGAGTGAAAGAAGTAACGACTTAAACCGGTAGAAAACCCATTTTTCCTTGTTGGTAATCACGCATAGCTTCTAATATTTCCGTTTGTGAATTCATTACATATGGTCCGTAATTTACCACCTTTTCATTTAAAGCTTCTCCTGATAAAAACAAGAGTTTACTTTTTAATTCCGAAACAATTTTGATTCCTTCGCCATCCTGGTTAAATTCGATTAGTTGATTTTCATCTTTCTGTAAATTGACATTATCATTCACTGTAACATTTCCGTTTAATAAGTAAATCATTGATTGATGTGTATACTCTAAAGGAAGTAATAATTCCCCTCCTTTTTCCATATCAATCATAAAGGTATTCACGGGAGTTTGCGTTGTTATCTTACCTTTCTTACCATCTAAGTTTCCAGCAATCAATTGTACTGTAGCCTTATTATCTTCCGAAAAAATTATTTCAAAATTATCAGCAGTAACATGTTGGTACTTTGGTTGCATCATTTTTTTCTCAGCGGGTAAATTCAACCATAATTGAATTCCTTCAAGTGTTCCACCTTTTTCTACAAATTCCTTTGTAGGTCCTTCTGAATGGATTATTCCCCTTCCTGAAGTTGTCCATTGCACATCGCCTGATTTTACAATACTTTCATTTCCTAGTGAGTCACGATGTAACTGTTCCCCTTGAATTAAAAATGTAATTGGTTCAAACCCACGATGTGGATGCGGTCCTAAATCAAACGGATTGTTTTGCGCATTAATTTCATAAGGCCCATAATGATGTAACAACACAAACGGATCAATCCTTTCTATTGTTTGTGTTGGTATTGGCTGACGCAAACGTATTGGCCCCATATTAACCAAATCACTTCTTCCTACTGTTTTAATTGTATTTAGTTTCATCTGTCTATAGTTATTTTTTTATTTCCCCTAAGGGAAATATATTAGTACAACTATATATTACCCTAGAGCTATTCTTATCTTATTTTATCTAATAAATCACTTAATAAACTCGCTTCTTCATCCGTCAAGTTGTTCATAAAAACAAGCTTACCCTCTTTATCAATTACGGTAAGCAATTTTAATCCTTCTTCTGTTATTTCAACAAAAACTACCCTTCTATCATCTTCACATCTGATTCTATTAATCAAATTTTTATCATATAATTTATCCATCAAACGGGTTGCATTTGGCGAACGTTCTATCATCCGCTCTTTAACCAGTTGAACTTTTATAGCCTCTCCTGCTCCTCTTAGAATTCTTAATATATTAAACTGCTGTGGTGAAATAGCATAGGGCTTAAAAAAAGCTACTTCTTTATTGCTTAGCCAATTAGCCGTATACTTAATATTAATCAATGCCTTTACACGACTAGAAGGGAAAGTAGATGATATGTCTTTAGATATATCTCCCATTACAATGCATGTTGCAATTTATCTACAACCGCTTGCAACTGTTTGTTTAAATTTTCATCAGCAATTACTCCTTCTTTATAATTATCAAAGAATGAAGGGAATGATAAATTTGCTACAATATTACCTCCCATATACGGAAATCTACCTTTAGCAATTTCTAATACAGTTGCTCCACCTCTAGCACCTGGAGATGTAGCCATTAACAACATTGGCTTTTCTGACCATAACTTCCCATCAATACGTGACATCCAATCGTATGCGTTTTTAAATGCCGTACTATATGCCCCATTATGTTCCGCTAAAGACAATACTATTCCATCTGCTTCTTTAATTTCTTTTAATAAGTTATGAGCATCTTGTGGAATTCCGTTTTCAGTTTCCAAATCAATACCGTAAAGGGGTAATGAAAATTCATTTAAATCCAATACTTTAACTTCAGTATCCTTAAGCATACTTGCTGTATGTACAGCTAACACTTTATTAATTGATTTTATACTATTACTTCCTCCTAATGCAATTACTTTTTTCATTTTAAATAATTTTTGTTTTAATACTAGTTTCTTTTTTTAATAATTGTGCTACAGGACATTTCCTAGCCATAACTACTAACTTTTCTTTTTGTTTTTCAGTTACTTCATTTTCAAATGAAATCTCTTCAAATAAGGACGTTTCAATTCCTTTTTCAGTGCGTTTCTTTATCTGTATAACATTAACTGTAATTTCACCCAAATCCCACCCTTTATGAAGTGAAAAAACACGTAATGTCATGCTAACACATCCGCCAATAGCTGATAATAAATATTCAACAGGTGTAGGAGCTATATTATTCCCTCCGTCTTCAAATGGCCTATCCATTTTCATTTCATGTCCTCTTGAAACAGCTATTGCTTTATAACTATCAGCAGATAATACTGTTTTTGATTCTGAGTTTTTCACCTTACTTTTTTATTCTTTTACTAAATATATAGGATACTATTACAAGGATAAAAGCTATTATAGCTCCCATTTCTTCTCCATCATTAATCATTTTATGGGCAAAAAAAGCTAAAACAAAATCAAAGAAAAATCCCGAATAAGCCCATTCTTTCAATGCATTAAATTTGGGATTCCAAATTGCAAACAGTCCTAATAATTTCGCTCCCGCTAATGGGTAAATAATGTAAGTAGGATATCCAAAACTTGTGAACATTGTTTCAACCATTGCATGGTTAAAAATATACATTCCTGCTGAAAACAGCATCAAAAAAGTTAATAGTCCTGTACTCACGTAATAAATTATTTTATCTCTTTTCATTTCTTATGATTTTTAAATTCTATACAAATTTACAATAAATAATTTTATTTACCAAGGAAAATACTTCCATGTAAACATAATATGTGATTTACTATTGATTATCGATAATATAGTTTGTACTTTAGCAGACCAATTTAACGGTACAAATGGATATAAAATTCAATAAAAACGAAGACTACAATAAATTATTATTATCTGAACTAAAACAACGTTTTGCTAAAGTAAAATTAGGTGGAGGTCAGAAAAGAATAGACAAGCATCATTCAAAAGGTAAAATGACTGCTCGTGAGAGAATAGACTATTTATTAGATAATAAAAACCCATCTATAGAAATAGCTGCATTTGCTGGTGATGATATGTACAAAGAACATGGAGGTTGTCCTTCTGCCGGTGTTGTAGTTAAAATTGGATATGTATCTGGCAAACAATGTATAGTTGTTGCAAACGACGCTACAGTTAAAGCTGGAGCTTGGTTTCCGATTACTGCTAAGAAAAACTTAAGAGCTCAAGAAATTTCTATTGAAAATAGACTACCAATCATCTACTTAGTGGATAGTGCAGGAGTTTATTTACCAATGCAAGATGAAATTTTCCCTGATAAAGAGCATTTCGGAAGAATATTCCGTAACAATGCCGTAATGAGTAGTATGGGGATTACCCAAATAGCTGCTGTTATGGGAAGCTGTGTTGCAGGTGGAGCCTACTTACCTATTATGGCTGACGAAGCTATGATAGTTGATAAAACTGGTAGTATTTTTCTAGCAGGTAGTTACTTAGTAAAAGCTGCTATTGGTGAAACTATTGACAATGAAACTCTTGGTGGTGCTACTACACATTGTGAAATATCTGGTGTTACTGATTATAAAGCTAAAGATGATAAAGATGCTTTAGATACTATTAAAAGAACAATGGGAAGAATTGGTGATTTTGATAAAGCTGGTTATAACAGAGCTGAACCAAAACATCCAAAATTAAACCAAGAAGAAATATTTGGAATTTTACCAGAATCTAGAGCTGAACAATATGATATGATGGAAATCATTAATCGTATGGTTGATGATTCAGAATTTGATGAATACAAAGCTGGGTACGGACAAAGTTTAATAACTGGATACGCAAGAGTTGACGGATGGGCAGTTGGTATCGTTGCTAATCAGCGTAAACTAGTGAAAACCAAAAAAGGAGAAATGCAGTTTGGTGGAGTTATTTATTCTGACTCTGCTGATAAAGCAACTCGTTTTATAGCTAATTGTAATCAAAAGAAGATTCCTTTAGTATTCTTACAAGATGTTACAGGATTCATGGTTGGAAGTAAATCGGAACACGGAGGTATCATTAAAGATGGTGCTAAAATGGTAAATGCTGTAAGTAATTCTGTAGTTCCTAAGTTTACAGTAGTAATAGGTAATTCATACGGGGCTGGAAATTACGCCATGTGTGGAAAAGCATACGACCCAAGATTAATTTTCGCTTGGCCAAGTGCAAACTTAGCAGTAATGAGTGGTAATTCTGCAGCTAAGGTTTTATTACAAATAGAGAAAGCTTCTTTAAAGAAACAAGGAGAAGAAATCACTCCTGAAAAAGAAGAAGAGCTATTCAATACCATAAAAGCACGTTACGATAATCAAATATCTCCTTATTATGCCGCATCAAGAATTTGGACTGATGCAATTATTAATCCATTAGACACAAGAAAATGGATTTCTATGGGTATAGAAGCTGCAGACCACGCTCCTATTGAAAAGCCATTTAATTTAGGTGTTATTCAAGTTTAGAAAAATAGTATATACATCTAAAGAATGTATTCTAAAAAATTACTGATATAGAAAAGAGAGGTGACTAACCTCTCTTTTTTTTATTTAAATAGTATCTTAACACCTTATAAATTCTAACCAATAACATATGATAATTTACGGACACAATTCTTCTAACTTAGAAAACTCAAAACCAAACTCTTTAAAATGTCCAAGTTGTGAAAATAATGGAACTACTTCATTACACCTCTTCGGAAAATATGCAACATTATTTTGGATTCCAATGTTTCCTATGGGGAAAAATGTAGCTTCTGAATGTGACCACTGTAAGGTTGTATTAGAAAAAAAACAAATGCCTCAAGAATTTAATTTACACATAGAAAACTTAAAAGGTAAAGCGAAAACACCGATATGGAATTGGGTAGGCTTAACAATTATTGTCGGTGTAATTACTTGGGCTACTTTACAAAGTCAACAACACGACAAGGATGTTTTGGTATATGCGGAAGCTCCTGCTGTTCATGACTTATATGATGTAAAGCTAGACAATGGAAGTTACACAACTTACAAAGTTACTGACATTGAAAATGACTCAATTCATTTTAAAATGAATGATTATGAAATTAATAAAAGCTCAAAATTACATCAGATTGATAAAGATGAAAACTATAGCGATGATGTATATACAATGCATAAATCATTTCTAATAGAATTGAAAAAAGACGGTACTATTATGGATATTTCTAGAGACTAAATAGTAAGAGCACTTTGTAAATTACTATAAAAACCAAAAGTATCTAATTGAATATCAGTTAGATGCTTTTGGTTTTTGGTTTTATTTTTGTACCTTAATAGTATCTTAATAGTATAAATTATGGATAATATTAAACATCTTAACAAATGGGCTAATGCACACACTTATTACTCCTTAGATATTATTAGAATAGGATTAGGTGCTTTTATATTTTATAAAGGAATGTACTTTATGAGTCATAGTTTAATTCTAGCTGAATTAATTGAGCCTCTAAAGAATTACGTTGGAGAAATTATATTACTGCACTATGTAGTACCTGCACATTTAATTGGCGGTATACTAATTGTATTTGGCTTATTAACACGTTGGGCTATTATAGCGCAAATACCTGTTTTAATTGGAGCAGTATTGATTAATCTACTAGGTGATATGAATGCTATAAATTTAGTGACAGCAAGCATTATATTTGTACTATCTATTTTCTTTCTTATTTATGGTTCGGGAAAACATTCAGCAGATTATTACCTGAAAATGGAAAAATGACATTTTTAGCTGTTAACAAAGGACTTTGTTTCATATTAATAAAATTGAATTAGCTTTAAATTTTATTTTCTTTGTTAACAGCTTCAATAAAAAAGGCCTCACTTACTAAGTGAGGCCTTTTTATTGCTTTTATTTAAAACTATTAACTATCTGCATCTAAATAATCAAAAACACCATCACCATCGGTGTCTTTATAAATTCGTCTAGTAATTGTAATTTTATTAGGTACTTCAGTATAGTCAGTTACTCTATCTATTTCTTCTTCTCCAGGTAATAAAGCTGGATCAACATCAGTACCGTTGTCATAAATAACATAGGTATTCGTTACTTCTTCTCTTGTTAAAACAGGGTCGTTTTCGTCATTAACATCCCTGAAATTGAAAATACCATCTGAATCGGTATCATCATTCTCTAAATCATGATCTCCATTTAAATCCTCTACATACGTTGGCACACCATCACCATCATGATCTAATTCTGTAGTTCCGTATATTTTTAACTTAAATATTAAAGGAGAATATACAGGGATACCTGTTCTAAAATCTGAATAATACCCTAAACCTGAAGGCATAAAAACTGCACCAACTCCGTAATTTTGATATGTAATAGTTCCGTCAACATTACCACTAGCTCCAGTAGCAACATTAAATTCCGATGCTGATTCTGAAAATCCTTTTATAGTTGCTGACAAATCTAAATCAACAGGGTTTAATGCATTATCAAAAACATTTTTATCTAATGTAATTCCTTCGTAAGACAATAATGCTTCATCACAGAATTTTGGTTGCCCAACTCCTTGTCCTTGTACTGCTTTTAATATATATAAGATATGATCAACTCCCCTTACATCTATCGTTTTGGTTTCAATGGTCATCCCGTTAATAACAGTTCCTACAAAATCTATCAAAGGTGTTCTTGTAAAACTCCCAACAACTTGATTACTGTCTAATATATCTCCATCATCATTAGCATCTTCTTCTGCTTTTGTTTCATCCAAATAAAACGTAATATCAAAATTGAAATCAGTTGGTGGTGTTACAAACTCTTCTTCATTAAAATAATTGTTTGTCAAAAATTCAATTATAGCTGCATCATCAACCGGTGCTTGTTCAGATAAAGGAATGATGTATGCAGAAGCAGTATCATCATCATTTTTACAAGAAAACAAGCTTATAAGTACTAAAAATAAAATTGTACTCTTTATTATTCTATTCATCATTTCTTAATTTTGGCGACAAGATACAATTTTATCTTACTTTTGTTTTTATTTTAACATTGATTTTAGATAAAATGAGGGTTGATAAATATTTATGGTGTATTCGTTTCTTCAAAACGAGAAGTATTGCTACTGATGCATGTAAGAAAGGACATATCAGAATTAATGATTCACAAGTAAAACCTTCAAGAGAGGTTTATGCTACCGATAAAATTAATATCAGGAAAAATCAAATTAACTATGTTGTTCAGGTTTTAGACATTCCTCAAAACAGAGTTGGTGCTAAATTAGTAGACATGTACCGAAAGGACATTACTCCGAAAGAAGCTTTTGAACACTTAGAATTATTAAAATACTCTAAAGATTATTATAGAAAAAAAGGAATTGGTAGGCCTACTAAAAAAGACAGACGAGATATTGATGGTTATAGCTCAGAAGAAGAATAAAATAATTAACTTTGAATTGATTTTTACACTGCAATTATACCCTATGAAAACTGAAAACAACATAATACTTACCAATACTCAAATCAATCATAAAATAAGACGAATTGCATTGCAGATTTTAGAAAGCAATATTGATGAGTCACAGATTGTTTTAGCTGGTATTTCAAAAAATGGTTTTTTAATTGCTGAAAAATTGAAACAAGCTATTGCAGATTATTCTGATGTAAAAATCACTCTCTGTGAAGTTTTCATTAATAAAAAAGAATTACTAAATGAAGTTACTGTTTCAATTAATGTAGAAGAGTACACAAATAAATCCGTAATATTAATTGATGATGTATTACACTCTGGCGCAACCTTAATATATGGAGTAAAACATTTTTTAAACGTTCCTTTAAAGCAATTAAAAACGGCTGTACTTATAAATAGAAACCATAAAAAATTTCCAATAAAGGCAGATTTCAAAGGACTATCATTATCTACTTCAATCAATGAACATGTCGAAATTGTGTTTGATAACAATACCGCTCAGGCAGTATTAATATAATGTTTTAACAACTGCTTCAACGGTTTCCTTAACCGATAAGTCATCAGTATTAATAATCTGAGCTGCTTGTTGGTAATAATTTTGACGTTCGAATAAATGAATTGCAATAAATTCATATAATGCCTCTTTTGATTCCAGATGGCTTATCAATGGCCTTTCTTCTTTTTCAAAAAACAATCTATCAGTTAATTTTTTTGCTGAGAGTTTTAAATAAATTGATTTTGATTCATTAGAATTAATTAAATTCATATTATTCGAGTAACATGGTGTTCCTCCACCAACTGACAAAACTACCTTGGCATATTTTGTTATAATCTCATTTAAATAAAGAGTTTCCTTTTTTCTAAAATAAATTTCACCCTTAGATTTAAAAATTTCTTTTACACTTAACTGCTCCCTTCCTTCAATGAAATTATCCAAATCAATAAATTCATAACCCAAAATTGCTGCTAATTGCACACCAATAGTAGATTTTCCCGACCCCATATAACCTAATAATGTAATAATCATAATCTATTAAATACTCTTAATTAACGTTTTACAAATGTCTTAAAATTATTTCGAAAAAATATCAAAAAAAAGACTTGATAAATTAATTAATCCTCTTATATTTGCACCCGCAATCACACAATATGTAATTGTTTAGATCTGGTAGCTCAGTTGGTAGAGCATCTCCCTTTTAAGGAGAGGGTCCTGGGTTCGAGCCCCAGCCAGATCACTAAAAGTTAAGTTTATTCTTAATTTTATTACATATTGAAATTTTGATCTGGTAGCTCAGTTGGTAGAGCATCTCCCTTTTAAGGAGAGGGTCCTGGGTTCGAGCCCCAGCCAGATCACTAAAAGTTAAGTTTATTCTTAATTTTATTACATATTGAAATTAGATCTGGTAGCTCAGTTGGTAGAGCATCTCCCTTTTAAGGAGAGGGTCCTGGGTTCGAGCCCCAGCCAGATCACTAAAGAGTTAAGCTTCGCTTAACTTTTTTTGTTTCTACAAATAGTATACATAATTAACTTATGTTTTCCTCAATTAAAACAACACCTATATTCTTTTAATTTTTTAAAGAATATAGATTAAGATTATTGCGCACGTGGCGGAATTGGTAGACGCGCTAGCTTGAGGGGCTGGTGAAAATTATTTTCATGGAGGTTCGAATCCTCTCGTGCGCACTGACTTTACTGGTGTTTTAGACACTTTATGATTTAAAGAAATTAAAACATAGTTAAAACATTTTGACTTATTTAGAATAAAACTAAATTTTTCAAAACATTAATTTCGGGGTTGTTTCTTGAGTAAAACACCCCATAATTTTCCATATTGACACTATAGAATCTGTATTTAAGTCACATTTGGGTATTAAATTATTGTCAGTTTTTAATATAAATGAATCATTATCTTCTGATTTATATACTCGCCTTAAATACCTCTTTTTATCAGTTTCAATTAAATAAATAATACCTTCCTCTATATCATTATAATTCTCTACCCTATCAATAATAATTTGATCCCCTTTTCCTATTGTTGGCAACATTGAATTATCTTCAACATCTACCATATATAATTTTGAGCCTTTAAATAACGGGATATTACAAATTATACTTGTTTCTGCATTATGATACCTGTTCAAAGATGTTACAAGGTTTGTATTATGGTTCTTAATTGGAATATAAGTCACGTTTCCTCTATAATCTTCAATCCCTAAGTGTTTGTCTAATAAATCTGAGATCATTAAACCTAATCCATCTGCAATACGTTCTAGCTTGTCTAAAGTCATTACTGTCTCTCCCCTCTCTATCTTACCATAAGCATCGTACTTTATCTCAAGAGTTTTAGCAATCTCTTCTCTTGTAATTTTTTTTGATTCTCTTACTTTCTTTATAGTTAAGTGAATTGTATTGTATTTAGACATGTTTACTCTTTGAATTAGTTAATAATGGTTTCTTATTAGCCTATTAAAGACTTCAATAACAAACAATTTAACATTAATTAAAGTATTCTACAGTTTATTACATACTATTTTAAGGATATTTATGTTCTAATATTAGAATGTAAATGATATAAGTTATGAAAGTAATCATTTTTGAAGAAAAGGCTTTTTATAAGCTTTTAGAAAGAATCTATCAAAGAATTGATAAAGTTAAATCAAAATCCATTGAACCTGAATGGGTCAATTATACTGAAGCTGCTAAAATATTAGGTATAAAAAGTAAGACAAAAATACAACAGCTTCGAGATGATAACGAGATTGTCTTTAGCCAACATGGAAGAAGCATTCAGTACTCAAGAAAAAGTTTAATAGCATTCTTAGAACAAAACAGTAACCGTTAATCCCATTTCAAAAAAAAGGATATCAAAATCTACAAATCCTTTTTTTTATTTATACTCATTTATACTCATATTCTTTTTAATACTATTATTTTTGGTAACAAGGTAACAGATATAGTCTAAGACTATATAAATGAAGAGATACACCTGTTACCATTCTGTTACCATTTTTATTTTGCTTCCAAAAAAATGGTAACAAACATTTTCATACCACAAACATTTTCAACTACTTAACAATAAATTATAGTTGTATTCGTTATTAAAAAGCTTGGCTTAATTTTTGATTTTAGAAAAGAACTTTTCCCTAAATATGAACATATAATCTAAAACCAATATGAACCGAAAATGCTATGACTATGCTAAAAAGAAGTTCAAAAAACTTAAAACAGAAAAACATACCAAAACACAAATAGAATATATTGTAGCTTTAATTAAATTAAGAACTAAGGTTATGAAATACTATGAAAGATTGACAAACACTAAATAAGTTTGAGTAAGAATCTTACTATTTTTTTTTATATGTCTTTAGTAAAAATTTTATCTCTTTAATTAATTCTTCATCTAACTGATCTGCCATAAAGCTTTTAAACTTGAGTTCATCTTCTAAGGCTTCTATTTTTTGTTCAAAACCTTTAATAGTTTCCCCATATTTTTGATTAATAAACTGCTCTATAAAATCTTCTAAAATATTAGATGGATTTACACTTTTTATCATAATTCCTTTACCCATCAAAAACCAATCAGTATCTAATTTAGGATACCCTTCTATTATTTTAATAATACTATCAGTTTTTAAATCTGTTTTTTTACTAATAGCTTTTCGTAGTGTCCCTAATGAAAAACCACATTTTTCTTCACAAGCAGTAATAGTTATTCCTTCTGATTTTAGAAACAATTCTAACCGTTCAATTGGTTTCATCTCGTTAAGTATTAGTTCGTTTTATTCAAAATTACCAAAAACGTAGGGAAAAACATTTATTATTCTATAAAATGTTAAAATAATCGTTAATCTACAATATTGTTGATTATAGTCCGTTACAAATAATACGTTTGCCTAAATTGTTTCTATGAACAGAAATAAACAATTACAAAAAGCTAAAAAACAATACCTGAGCATTAAATCTTTACAGTTTCAATCAAAAAGAAATAAAAAGATTTTAGAGCAAGCGTGGCAATGGATGATACAACGAATAAAAACCTCAAAAAAAAAAGCATGACATAGTAATTCAATATAAAATCAACAAACTGTAAACGTGAATTATCAATATGATAAAAATGATATATTAAAACATACTAAAAATGGACTGACAATTCTTTGTGATTTTTTTGAAATATCAGAGCAAGATATACTTAAAAAAAAGAAGTTTCAAGTAAGAACAGATGATGATACTGCATCTACTTCATTCAAAGAACTCAACGGTATTTGGTATGTTAATGATTTTGGGCACAAACAAAAAGCACAGAATTGCTTTGAGTTGTACCAAAACGAGAAAGGGTGGAGTTTTTTAGAAACTTGCAAATACTTATATACAAAATACGTAAGCGGTACTCCAACACCAATTTGTAATAAACCATTACTTAAATTCTCTGCTCCTACTCCTGAAGAACTAAAACTACAATATCAATTTTATTTTCATTCCAATATTTCTGAAGAAAACCTAAAAGTCATAGGGAGATATGTTACACAGGAACATTGTAATATCTATAATCTTAAATCTGTTAGTTCTTATTGGTTTATCAACAAAGATCAAACTAAAAAAGTAGAAATTACCGCTACTACATCTTACCCTATTTTTACTTATGACCAGAATGAATGGCTAAAAGTGTACGAACCTTTTGCTGAAAAAGGCTATCGATTTAAATCATTTGGAAAAAAACCAAAAGACTTCATTTTTGGACTGGATTATTTAAAGAATAAAGTAAAAAAAGAACAGTCAAAAAAAAACTCTAAATCAAATAAACTAAAATATTTATTTATAGCTACAGGCGGTAGTGATGGTTTAAACATGGTTAGTTTGGGATATTCTACTGTTTGGTTCAATTCTGAAACTGAACATTTATCGAGTGCTAATTTTAGTGAATTAAAACATCTTGCCGAACTAATTTTTAATATTCCTGATATTGATGGAACTGGAATTGAACAAGCTAGAGCTTTAGGGTTTGAATACCTAAGTATTAGAACTGTTTGGTTACCCAAAATAATGAAGCAATTCAATCCCAAAAACAAAGATGTTAGAGACTATTTTAAATACGAAACAAAATTAACCAAAGAAGAATTAATCAAAAAAATAGAAGGCTTGCGTATGAACGCAAAACCTTTTCAATTTTGGAGTTCATATATCAATAAATTCAAACAACTTAAATATGAGATTAATAATATGTATTTGTATCATTTTTTGGAGCATCGTGGATTTTACAGGTATAATAACAGCATTACACATAAAGCGTTCATTTTCATTCATATTGTTGGGCATATTGTAGAAGAGGTTAATATTGAACATATTCATAACTATTGCCTAAGTTTTTTAATTGAAAAAAAAACAGCTATAAATCTTCAAAATATGGTAGCAAGAACTACACAATTTTCAGAACGTTCCCTTTCTCATTTACCTATCAAAGACATTAACTTCTTATCTGCTACGGCACAAAAACAATACTTCTTTTTTGAAAATGGAACATGGGAAGTCACTAAAAATAAAATACAACCCATTATTAGTAAAAAGAATACTGCCTATTCCTGGAAACAAAACATTTTACCTGAGATAAAAAACAAGCCACAAGAGAAACACTTTGAAATCTTTATGGATACTTCAGGGAATAGAGATATTAAAATACTACATACTAACAATTGGTTTTTAAATTTTCTGATTAATGCCAGTAGAATTTACTGGAGAGATGAATTAGAATATGCCTTTAAAAACAAGAAGAAAACAGAACAAGATATTTATATAAAAAGATATCAATTTTCTATTGAGGGAAGCAACTTAAATGAATTGCAAATATTCCAACAAAAACAGCATTTAATTAACAAATTGTATGTCTACGGGTATTTACTACATTCCTATAAAAACAGAAGTCGAGCTTGGTGTCCTATTGTAATGGATCATAGAATATCTATGGTAAATGATAGTAATGGTGGTACTGGAAAATCGGTTTTTATTGGCTCTTTAAATCATATAAAAAACTGTAAAACTATTGATGGTAGACAGCATGCTAATAAGGATAATAAGTTTTTATTAGACGGTATTAAAAAAGCACATGATATTGTTATTTTCGATGATGTACCACCTTTTTTCGACTTGAATCTCATTTATACGCTAACTACTGATTTTATGGTCGTTAATAACAAAAGAGGGAGTATTGATACAATTACCTTTTTAGAAAGCCCTAAACCCGTAATAACTACCAATTATGGTATTAAAAATGCAAATGGTTCAACGCTTAGAAGATCAATCCTAAGCTCCTTTTCTGATTATTACCATCCAAAAATTGATGATTATAAAGAAGAACGGAGCATCGCTAATGATTTTGATGGAAAACTATTATTTGATGATTTTGATGAAACACAATGGGAAATCTATTATAATTTTTGTGCGCAGTGTGTTCAGTTTTACTTATCCACAACAGATAAAATTGATCCCCCAATGGACAACATAAATAAGCGAAATCTACTTACCATAATGGGGCAAGATTTTTTTGATTGGTTTAGTGAGATCGCCATTAATTTTAAAGATTCTTTTTTTGTAAAAAAAGAAATTATAGCGCTTTATAAAAAAGAATCAGGTAGAAATATTTCCAGCAACTTATTTAAAAAAAGAGTAAAAGCTTTTTGCGAATACCATAACTACGTTTTTAATCCAGAAACGCTTGTAAATAAAAGACAGGACGTCATTGTTAAAAGATTAAATCCACAAGAAACTAAAGAAGTCTTTTATATTCAAACAGATATGCACAAAAAAATTAATGAAGAAGAAGTCTATCGATTAAACATACCTCATTAGAAATTATATGAAGAAAAATTAATTTTAAGAAAATTCACCCAAAATTGTAAAGGTTTAATTAATGGGGGGGATAATTTGGAAGCCCCATAAACATTAGTTTTTCTTTAAAAATCAATAAAATGGAGCAAAAAAATTGTAACGGTGTACAATCACGTACCAAGTTATTTCGAGCTTTTCACCCTACATTTATAATGCTTTCGAACTTATAAAGCGGAATTTAATATACAGAGCTAAAAAATTAGCGCAAAAGCTAATAACACGAATAAACTACACTAACTGCTTTACCTTAATTAAACTATCAAAAAGTATCACGCCAAAGCCTATAGGGATCGGTATCACTCATTCGAAACCCTATAGAGATTGATACCGTTCAGGTTTTCCTCTATAGAGAACAGTATCACTCGTTAGAAACTCTATAGGGATTGGTGTCATTCAAAACAAACGCTATAGCGATTGACCTTGTTCATGATAAACCCTATAGGGATGAACATAAAAGAAATACTATAGCCATACTTCACTCATGACAAACCTTATAGGGATGGAAATGAGTTAGTACAACCGATATAGACTTAAAAATGTAACCTATTATGAAAGTAATTATAAAACACAACCTAGCACATAAAGGAATTGAAATTCATTTTAGTGAAGCTATTTCTAAAGAAATGAGAAAGTTTTTAGGAGCTTATTTATTTCGATATTCTAAACCTCAAAAGATGTGGTATCTAAGAAGTATTTCTAATAGAATTATTCGTTTTGCTAAGAGTGTGAAAAATGTTTTAGAAAATGATTTTCCGTTATCAAAACTTGAAATTGAACCGAAACATGAACAAACTATTGAGAACTTAGAAAAGAAAGATTTTAGCCATATTGTTATTTATTTTAACAATGATAAAGGCATAGAAGATATTGATAATTGGGTAGTATTTGAAAAAAACATCTTACTCGCACAATTTTTAGCAGAGCAATTTGCCGATAGCATGTATGAAGGGAAGGCTAAACAAGTTCGAGTACATTCTGGAACATTTATCAGAGAAGCTAGAGAATCCTTTTATAGTAACCGATTAATAGAATCTATTTACCATGATACTCCAAGCTTAGAAGGCTTTGTAGAAGTTGGAACTTCTGAAGAAGAAGAAAAAAAAACAACTACACAAATCACTCAGCAAGATAAACTTGAAGAAAAGGAGCAAAAGGTTAAGAAAAAGAAGAAGTCTAAAAGTGATACTAAAAAAGAGGTAGTCGTAAACTTACGTGAAAATCTAAAAGAACAAAGCTTAGAATTAGCCCTTAAAAACATACTCATCCCAAAAGGTGTTGAAGCACCTTTTAATACTGGAAAGGTCTACGTTTCTGACGCAAAAAGTATTAATGAACAGTACACAGTATTAAACAATATTACAGCTCAAAACATCCATTTAGCAAGTGCTAAAGAACTCTTTATACTCTCTCAAATGCCACACCCTAACGATTATGGTTTTAGTGTGCATCGTTCTGAACTCTTGAATATTTGGGAGAAAAAAGGAGAACAACTATTTAATGAATTGAACTACCCTACAACTATTAATTACCCTTTTGTCAATATTCATACTGGATATTCTAGTGTAAATACTTTAGAAGGAATTATAGGTCGCCATTCTAATGAACGTAAACAATGGTGGTCAGCAGTTGAACATGCTAGACCCATAAAAAACCTCAAAGAGGCTATAACAGATATTACTACTCTTATATCAGATATAGAAACTGAAATGCTAACGCTTGTCAATCCAAAAACAGGAAAACCAAAAAGTAAAAATATAAATGCATACCACGGACTTGAATATGATAAAGGTAGTTATCAATCAAGCTTATCAGTCATTACAGATTATTTAGAAAATCAACCCAACACAAACGACATGGAGCAAACAACATTTGTAATCGGTAAAAACGTGCAACACTTTTTACCAAAACAACAATTACAGTATCTAAGAACATTAGGTCAAGAAGGACAGGAAGAAATGGCAGAAACAATTGCCAAATTAGAACAGCAACTTGCTACTATTCCACGAAAACCTCAAGGTACAGACGCTCAAGAATCAATTGTTTATGCACACTATTTTTTAGGAGATAGCCATTGGTGGATTTTAGATTATAGCAAACAAGACGATATGTTTTTTTGTTATGCGGTGCTAAATGGAGATTTTCAAATGGCAGAAGTAGGATATACTACATTATTCGAATTAAAAACCAATGCAATATCTATTGCTGGTACTCGTATTAAAAAAGGTGTTGAACTTGATTTTTACTGGAATCCAAAAACCTTAAAAGAAGTGTTACAAAAATACGATTCAGATAATGATGACAACGACCCTAATGAAATAGAAGTCATTGAAGCTGAAATTGTGCCTCCTGAAATAGCTGAAGTAATAGAAAATGAAGCTCTTGAAGGTAAAGTTCTGATACAAAAAAAAGAACATAAAAAAAGTAAACATTCGCTAAATGATGAAATCACAGATTTTATTCAGAAAAAAGATGAAATGAGTGAAGTATATACCGAGAAAGATAAAGTTTTTATCAGTGGTTATGTTGGCTCTGGGGGTTTAGCTAAACAAGGTGCTACTGGTAAAGGGCTTCTTCATGAATATTATACGGACGATACTATTGTAAGTCACATGTGGGGCTTAGTAGAGCATTATGCAGACCACGAGGAAATGAGTGTATTAGAGCCTGCCTGCGGAACTGGAAACTTTATTAAATACGCAAAACCCGAAGCGGAAGTTATTGGATATGAGATCAATCCTACGGCTAGACGCATTTCGGAAATCCTATACCCCAATGCAACTATTATTGGACAACCTTTTGAATCTAGATTTTTTGCAGGAAATATTCATACCAAAGACAATTTTAGTCCTCAACGTTTTGATGTGGTTATTGGTAATCCCCCCTATGGAGAATTTAGTGGAAAGTACGCAGGAATGGGCGAGAAAAAGTACACCAAAGCCCTAAACTATGAACATTATTTTATCACTCGTGGATTAGATCTCTTAAAATCAAGAGGAATATTGTGCTATATCATTCCAAGTTCTTTTCTCCAAAACGGAAACAAATACAACTCTATAAAAGAACAAATTAGTAAAAAAGCAATCCTTTTAGATGCCTATCGATTACCTAAAAATATGTTCCCTACAACAAGTATAGGTACAGATATCATTGTATTTAAAAACACTCATAGAGTGGTTAAATAAACGAATTATTTAAATAAATCCCACTGGTGGGTTAAAAATGAAGATTATGAAAACTGAAAACATAGAAGCATTAAAAACATTCATCAAAGAGGAACTAGCCGATTGTAACCAAAAGTTATTCCCTAAAGTCTGCGGATTACAAAGTACCGAAAATGGTTATGATCGTGTGGAACAAATGATAATAAAATTAGTAGCTAAAGAAGCAATGCCTATAGGAGCTGCTATTGCACATATAGAACAAGAATTAGCACATTCTACTTCTGAATAATGAAAAGACGTAGAGGATACGGCTATAGGGCTATGGATAGAATAGCACAACAAGCTGATAGAAATATTCGAGCAAGAGAACAAGAGATTGAAAATACTATGAAAACGAATAACAACATATCATCCGATTACACCATACTTTTAGAAGATGCTTGGTTTACCAAATATCCTTCTAAAATATTAGGCAATGAACAAGATAGTACCAATGCTTTTGGAAAACCAATCAAAGTGGTTAAAAGAATTGGAGATGACCATCCATTAACAAAAATTGAGATTAGCCCTAAAACACTACCTGAACAATCAGAAAATCCATTAACCTCCATTTTTAATGATCCTATTTTTAAATTATTGGAAGACCCAGAACATCAAGAAAACATTACTAAGGTCCTAAAAGAAAAGCAAATTCAAAAGGCTGAAAAAGCTTATCAATCGGCACTTGGAAAGGAGTCTCAAAGAGACCTTAATACCTTATTTACTTTCAAAGAGATTATAACCAAATACAATGACAAAATCTCAGAAGAAGAATTAAAAGCTTGGGTATGGTATCAATATCAGAAAAACGGCAATACACTTCCTAAATCAAGTGGCTGGAACGCCTATATAACCCCAAAAGATAAAATCAACGATTCCCTGAAAAAGTGGTTATCAGACGGTATTGTGTGTATAGAAAACAACGATTATATACCTAGCGTCCTATACTATGCTGAAAATGTATATCAGAAACAACAGCGTTTACAAAAAACGAAAAAAGAATTTATTGAATCCTACGGAGATAAACAATTTTTAAAACAATGGGAAGGTTTAGAAAATGCTAAACCTCCAGTATTAACTTTAGCAGATCCAAGTAGAGAAAAACGGTTATTTATTAAACCTACATCATCATTTGCTAAAAAAAGTGGTGTTACAGGATTAGCGGATGGTTCTTTATTTACAACAACTAACAAAGTAACCTTGAAACAAGTTCCAGCCCCTAAATCAATAGTCGATGCTTTTGCTTATTGGTTGGATAAATTACCTAAAACGGAATTTAAAAAATCATCTCCTTTTAATATCAAACGCTACTACCTAGAGGGAAAAACACCTCCAAGATCGTATGATAAAGATGAGAAATTGAGAATCAAACAAAATGCTAAACTAGAAGGAGATCAGTTTTTTATTGCCTTTTTAGCTGAAGGTTTATTAAGAGAAGATCAATTAAAGATTGAATTTCTATGGAACAGCAAATACAACGGCTATGTAGAAATCAATTATTTTAAAATACCCGTTGGTTTTTCCTGTTCTTCTACTTTTAAAAATAAACCGTTATTTATCCGACCAGCTCAACGAGAAGGTATCGGGTTTATATCTGCTCATGGTTCAGGTTGTGTAGCCTATGATGTAGGTGTTGGTAAAACAATGACGGCTATTTTAAGCATTGCTCAAGCTTTTGAAGCAGGAAAATGTAAACGTCCACTTATTGTTGTTCCGAATCAAACTTATAAAAATTGGATTAGTGAATTAGGCGGTAAACAAGAAAAAGGCAAGATCATATTAACTGGAATATTACCACAATACCAAATCAATGATTTATACAATTTAAGCACAGACTATTTAGATGAATTAAGAGATGATCAAGGGAATATTAAATCTGTAGCTCCGTATTCTATTACGGTAATGACCTATGAGGGGTTTAACCGTTTAGCTTTTAAAGAAGATACATGGAATGAGATTGGTTCGGAACTTTTTAAAATCTTGAATCAAGGTAGTGAAGAAGAACGTGAAAAAGCAAAACTTTGGGAACGTATCGAGGGAATGATGGGGAAAGGAATTAAAGGAGCGACTGCTGAAATTGAAGATTTAGGCTTTGACTTTCTAGCTATCGATGAAGCTCATGCCATGAAAAAATCCTTTACTCAGGTAAAAGGAGAACAAAAAGGAGCTACTTCTAAAAGAGGTCGATCTCCTTATCAAATTAGATCAGGACAGCCCTCTATGACAGCATTGCGTGGTTTTATGATTAGTCAGTATATCCAACGTCAAAACAACATGCAAAACGTGTTATTATTGACCGCTACCCCATTTACTAATAGTCCTTTAGAAATCTATTCCATATTATCTCTAATTTGCTATCAGGAATTAGAAAAACTAGGTATTAAAAATATTAAAGAATTCTTTGATACGTTTATAAAAACCTCATTACAGTTGGTTATTAATGCAAAAATGAAGCCTGAACGTAGGGAAATTGTAATGGGGTTTTCTAATTTGATTGCACTACAATCACTCATATTCAAGTTTATCAGTTACAAGTCAGGAGAAGATGCCAATATAGAGCGTCCTAATAAAATTGTACTTCCAATGACCCATAAAAAAGTGGGCAACAAAACTATTGTCTTACCAACAGAAGAACAAATTAGCACCAATATTCCAATGACTCCAATGCAACAGATGTACATGAAAGATATTGAAATGTATGTTAGAGGACGTATTAGTTTGTTGAATTTTTGTGTCAACCCAAGAGGATTTGAAGATAGTACAGATGATTCAGAATATGAAGTTGAAGAAAATTCTATGAGTGATGATGAAAAAGAAGGAACTAGAATTTTAAGAGGATTATCCTTTGGACGTCAATTGGCACTTAGCCCCTATTTGTACGCTTGTAACCCTGAAAAAGAACCAACCTATTTACAATACATCGAAAGCTCTCCAAAGCTTCAGTATGTAATGAGTTGTATCAAATCCGTAAAAGAATTTCACGAAAACCGTAATGAATTGGTTTCAGGACAAATCATCTACATGAATGCAGGAGTAGATTATTTTCCGCTAATAAAAGATTATTTAGTAAAAGTAATTGGCTATGATACTAAAGAAGTGGGCATTATCAAAAGTGGTTTGTCAATGGCTAAAAAAGAAGGAATTAAAGAACGCTTCTTAGCGGGTGGAGTGAAAATAATTATTGGATCTGCTTCTATTAAAGAAGGGATTAATCTACAAACTAGAACTACGGTGCTCTATAATTGTTGGTTAGACTGGAATCCTACGGATATCAAACAGCTAGAAGGACGTTTATGGCGCTTTGGGAACATTTTTGCCAATGTTAGGATTGTAAATCCGCTTATGGAGAACAGTATCGATTCTTTCATTTTCCAAAAGCTAGAGGAAAAGACTTCCCGTATCAATGAAATTTGGTTTAAACAAGGCAAAACCAATGCACTAAATTTAGAGGAATTCAACCCTTCTGAACTTAAAATGGGATTGATTACTGATCCTCACGCTTTAGCTGAATTAATCTTGTTGGAAATCAAAGAAAATATCTTGGATGAGATTACTTCTCTTAAAAATCAAAAACAACAACTTGAAAACATTGTAAATGCACGAAATGATTATGATGTGAACCATGATGAATTAAAAACTACGGTTGATAGATACAGACCACAACGAAAAATTGATAAAGATGGTAATCCTATTACTGTAAAACCAAGAGCAATCAGTACCATTTTTAAAATTTATATGGACTATTTATCAGATGAAGAAACTGATACTAGTTATCATGAACAAATGCTTTTTGATAAAGTACGTAAAGCTCATGTAATCATACAAAAAGGAATAACAGAAATCTTAGAGCCTAGAGGGTATGGGATTGATTTTGATTCTACGATGGTTATTGGTGCTTTAGATGAAGAAATTGAACAAAAAGAAATTGAATTACACGAAAAAGCAGGAATAGAAGCCAAAGAAAACAAGGCAAACGAAATCATACAAGAACGAATTAATACAGGATATAAACCTAAATCAGTAAAAGAACGTGTTCAGGAATTTGCCAAATTAAATCCGAAGTTATTGACCGATAAAATGGCTTACTCCGTAGATGAACGCTTTAAAACTAAACAAGCAAAGAAACTACAAAAGGGAGAAATTTTAGAAAATAACATCGATACCCTAGCCTATATCACGAAAAAAGTTGAAGCCATGAAAGGGTTGCGCAAGATTTTAGAACAAGCAAATAAGTTAAAAGAGCAATTTGATAAAGATACTGCTGCATAAGAAATGCTTTTACAGTAAAACTATAAAAGCATTTCTTGGCTGATTAGCAAATTTTAAAAATAGAAAAAAACAATGAAACTACAAAGTCCACATGATAAAATTAAAAGCTCAGGAATAGCAAAAAAGCTATTTACTAAGGAAACATTAGAGATGCTAAAACTCTATGATGAAGCAGTAGCACAAACTAAAGGATTTGAAGATGTTCCTGCTATGCAAGATATGCTACAAGATATTGCGGTTAAAGCAAATGAAATGATTGATAAAGAAATCCCGAAAATTAAAGATTCTTTAAAAAGTGATGCCGATAAAAAAACGGAGAAGAAAATTAAAACAGCACAATCGGCTAAAATCATGGAAGAAGTATCTAATACCTCAGATTACTTAGCTTCTTGTAGAGCCAAATTAAAAGAGCACAATCGCTTAAAAAGAGAATCCGAAGGAAAAACAAAACCTATAAAACGAAAGCTGACTACACGGTTAAAAGAAAGTGTAAAAAAAATTGTCAATATGATGCCTAAAGCGGTAAAAACTGACAAAGACAAAATTTATAAAACAGAATGTATCATTAAGCGTATGGTAAGTGAATTAAAAAAAGTATGGGGTATGAATAAAATTGAAGGCATTGAGCAAAGCTTAAAAGAACAATTTGAGGGGTTACGAGATAAAACAGAATCTAAAAAGAAATAAATACAACTGGATTATGAATAAACGAACATTGATTATTACAGGAGTTGGATTAGCTATTGGGTTTGCCGAAGCACTTATTTACTACAATATTGGAAAAAAGAAAAAACAAGGAGAAACTCTTGTTCAACTTCCTAAAGGAAAAGAGTTAGCGCAAACCCTAAGTGCCGTTTTAATTACTGCGGTACTTACAGGAATACTATCAAATCAAATAGAAAAAATGTTACCCGAAGCACCACAGCCATTGGCTGTTTAACTAAAAACAAACATATGAAAACAGATTTTAAATACTTAGCATTTATCCAAACCAATACAATTGATATTAACTCTTTACCTAATGATTTACAGAACCGAATCAGAGGAATTGAAGATTGGGTAGCACAATTAGAGCATACAATTGAGGAAGATCGTAGACAATTGGGAATAAAAATTGAAAAATTGGATTTAGAACTCGAAGAAGATTTATACGAATATTACGATGACAAACTTTGTAATAATGATGTATGCGAGATTCCTGAGAAAAAGAAAAAAGAGAAAAAGAAAAAACCTATTGTTGTAATGAAGCCTGAGCCAATTGTTTCAAAGCTTTCTAAAAACGAACAAATCCTAAAAACATTACATGATACTGGAAAGACAAATAGCTTAAACAGATCCTTTTTACTAAAACTTGGAATGTCTGGAACATTAGATCAAAAAATAATGGTCTTTGGAGATTATCGTCTGGTTAGAACTTCCTTTTTCACCTACAGTTATAGGTTAGACAAAATTTAATCTTTTTACAAAATGGAACAAGAAAATCAACATAAACGTGAAACAACTTTTGCAGATTTAGACGAAGCTGTAATCCTATTACTTAACAAATATGGACTTCCTAAGACCATAGAAAAACTGCATGTATTAGGTAAATCTGCTATTCAAAATCAAACCTCCGTAAAAAGTAATGATATACTGATTAATTACACTACTGCACTTGCCATAACTACCTTTAATTTAGAAGCAGATCAATTCTACATTTCAAAAGAGATTGATTATCGAATCGCTCGTATGACTTGCTTCCATTTGATTAAAAAAATTACTGAATATAGTTTTACTCAAATTTCTAAACGATTAAAACAATCTCGAAGAACCGTACAATACCAATATGTAAGATGCTGTAAAATTTTAAAAACACCATTAAGTGCTAGGGAAAAAATGATTAAAAAAAATTATGAACATATGGAAAGGAAAGTAACCCTATTCCTTTCTGAAAAAGATTAAATATGAAAACAACAGAGCAAAATACAGACAAAGAAATTCAGGATGCTTTGGCAGGTGAACTAGAACTTCCAATGGAAGAAATACAAGAAGGTATTGAAAGTCCTTTAAATGATCCTGTTATTGATCGAAGTCAAGAACACCAAACTAATGCCACCACTCAATCCCAAGAAACAGAACCTTTGGATGCACCTACACAACAATTTCAAGGACAAGAAGTAGAAACACCGACACTTGAAGCTGAACCTGAAATTGATCCAAAAATCGCTAAAGAAAGTGCCAAACTCTTAGCAGATTCGGTATTAGGAAGTGTCAATATGGTTATTGGTGTAGGTGGTGGTTATTTTGTTAAAATAAAAAAAGATGAAGATTTTTATCAGTTTGAAGAAGTTGTTGAACTTATTGATGAGCAGAACGATAAAAATGTAGAGCGTATTAAACTTGATAAAGAAGATATCGCTTTACTAAAACCCTTATTGGTTGAAGTATTAAAATCAAAAGTGCAACACATTACTCCTGAGAAACAATTATTGGGAGCTGTATTTGCTATCCTAATTAAAAAGTATCAGGCTGTTCAAGAGATAAAGGCAGACAACGATTTACTGTATTCAAAAATTGTAAACATAGTCAGGCTTGAAAACAATAGTATTCAAGCAACTGAAACAACTCCTGTAGAAACAGAGGAAGAACCTCAAGTAGAAGATTTTATTAATGATGCAGTTCAAGAAGTAGAAAACGAAACTAATGCTGAAGAAGTAGAAAATGATGACGAAACAGTAATTGACGAGGAAGAAATAACGGAATAAAATTGAAGCTATGTCAAAAGGGAGAAAAAAAATTAGCTATAATAATGATGATTTAGAGCGTGAACCAATGATAATGCTTGTTTGTGGAGAAACTGGCGTAGGCAAAACCTATCGTAGCCGACAAGAAATATTACATTATTTAAAAGATGATCCTACTACGGGTAAAAAAGGACGTAAAGTATTGGCTTTTGACACCAACAGCCACGATTACCCTTTATTTAAAACCGTAGAACCGCAATACATCAAAGCGTTAACCAAAGTATCTGCTCGGAGAATTCTTCCCTACAATAAAGATGGTTCGCCAATGAGTGACGATGAAAAAAAAGAGGTGGTAGAAAATATACTACGTCATTTTAAAAATGGTTTAATCGTTTTGGATGATATCGATCATTATATGGTTGGGGCTAAAGGACAATCCATGATTGGAACTTTGTGTACCGTACGTCATAAAGGAATTGATATTTTATTTACCCATCAGTCTATTGCTAAAATTACTACCTCACAATGGCAAGGTTGCTCTTGGTTACGCCTACATCATCAAGTAGATGATGTAACCAGATACAAAAACAGAATCCCTAGCTATGAACTTGTGAGAATAGCTCAACTTATTGTCAATGAGCAATACGATATTGCCGTAGATGCTTTTAAGAAACAGCAACTAGAGAAATCACAATATGTCAAACAAAAAAGTTTTTTTGTGTATGTGGATATGCGTGGAAAACGTATTAAAGGCTGTAGTAAACAAGCCTTTATTCGAGCTACTAAAAAATTCATTGACCAGGAGCAACATGCAGAGCTTAAGAAAATGATGCACGAACGGCATTTTAAAACGGGGACACCTATCTACAAAAATAGAAATGAAGCCTTAATAAAACTCATTAAAAATTATCTAAATTTCTTTCAACCTTAATCCTTTATCTAATATGAGAGTCTTAGTGCAATATAGCGGTGGAAAAGACAGCCAAGCAAGTTTGCTTTGGGCTGTTAATAAATATGGTGCTGATAAAATTGAAGCTGTATTTTGTGATACGGGCTGGGAAAATCCAATTACCTATGCTCATATTCAAGAAACGCTCAATGAGCTTGGCATTAAATTACACACCCTCAAATCCAAAAAGTATGGTGGATTTAAAAATTTAGTAAAAACTAAAGGGCGCTTCCCTACTACCAAAAGACGATTTTGTACTGAAGAACTGAAAGTAAAACCCTTTATTGATTTTATTTTAGATGAAGTTAAGGATCATGTAATCGTAATTCAAGGGATAAGAGCTTTAGAAAGTGCTTCCAGAGCTAAAATGAGTGCTGAATGTCGATTGTTTAAGTATTATACTACTCCTTATGGAATTAATGCTAAAGGAAAACCTAAATACCATCGTTATCGAATTAAAGATGTGAAAAAGTATTGTCAATCATTTGCAGATGATATCATTCGTCCTGTTTTTAATTGGAGTGGACAAGAAGTTATTGAGTATATTTTGAAACAAGGTCAAAAACCAAATCCATTATACAGTCAAGGTTTTTCTCGTGTTGGTTGTTTTCCATGTATTATGGCAAGACACAACGAAATCAAACAAATAATGAATCGTTACCCTGAACGAATTGAAGAAATAAAAGGCTTAGAACAAAAATATCAATCTAGCTTTTTTGTACCTAATTATATTCCAAAACGCTGTTGTTCTAATTCATCCATTAAAGATGGTAAAGAAACCAAGTACCCATCTACTCAAGATGTCGTAAACTATCTTGATAATAAAAATCAAACTCTTGATTTATTTGAAACAGATACACAAAGCTGTATGAGTTTTTATAATTTATGTGAATAATGTGTTTTACATAAGAAAAATTATAGTTCAAATGTATTGTAAGTTGTATTCAGTAGTGGTTATTCATTTTAAGCTATAATTGTCTATTATGTAAAATATCCCACAATGCTATAGTTGGTAAACAATCTGTAGTACTTGGGTGTAGAGTTTTTTTAAAAAATACAATATTCGGTACTAAGTACAATCATTTTTTAAATACACGTTTCTAAAGCAATAAGATTATAACTAAACATTTGCGTCTATAATTAGTCATTATGTAAAATTGCCGCTCGCCAAAGGCGCTCGATTGTTTTTTATAACACAAATGCTATCACATTTTATTTTACACACAATTTTCCAACCGCATTATCCTAGCTTAAAATTTCTATACACTTGCTTGATTTTAGTCACTTTAATAGCCTTTAAATGTTTTCTCATTATCTTTTGTCTTGAAACAAAAGAAACAAAAACTCAAGGCTTCATATACTTTTGGAAACAATTAACGGCTAGTTTCACTATATTTTAGAAAACCTTTGAACTTACTTAGTTCATATATAACTAAAATTTAAAAACGAGAACCCAATTATATTCGGTTCTCGCTCTCTAAAATATGGCCGCTCCACTCACCTATTGTTTTACCAAAATTTCATGAGGCCGTTTTAAAAATTAGCTTAATGTATTTAAATTACCTTTTTAAGCTAAAATGTCCTCTGTATTGTTTTCCATTTTGCCTATATAATACAAACCAGTAATCTGATGAAGGTAATTGGTTTCCTCTATATGTCCCATCCCAACCATGTTCATTGGGTTTAATTTCATGAATAAACTTACCATATCGATCAAAAATTTGCAATTTATTTAAAGGTTCATGAAAGGCATTTATCAATTGCCAAGTATCATTTATACCATCCCCATTTGGTGTGAAAAAATGAGGGTAATACAATAACACCACATCTTCTGTTTTAACGCCACAACCATTTTTATCTCTTACATAAACAATATAATCGCCTATACTCAAATTTGAAAACTTATTTTCATCTTGAAAATCAACACCATCAATAGAATATTCGTAATCCCCTAAGCCATTAACATAAACAGTAATCACATTATTTTCCATAGTCCAATCGACTATATCAATATCTGTAATAGTAGCTACATTGGATTCTACTACTGTTATTGTTTTTGAGGATTCACATCGTAAATTACCATATACATTAGCTGCAGTTACTTGATATGTCCCTGCTAAATCAACTGTTATAGTTGATGTAAATTCTCCTGTTGACCATAAATACTCATCATAACCGCTATCAGCAATTATTTCTGCAGTACCATTTTCACAAATTGACCATAGCTCTTGCATTTCCAAATTGGGTTGTTCATTTATTATCAACTGAAAAGACGTTGTTGTAAAACAATCTGTATTATCATTATTCTCTAACCTAATATAAATTGTTTGAGGATTACTTATGTTTTCATAATTGGTATTTATAGCATTTAAGTTTTGTTGAGCATCTGTAATAGATTCAAAATAACCAAGTGTATAACTTGTGTTTGACAAACCATTTAAAATACCGCTATTTTGATAAGTTAAATCAAACATTTCAAAACCATCATTACTTTCATCATCACAAACACTTATGTCAGTTGGTTGTGTCGCTATAGGTAAATAGGATACCCCTATTTCAAAAGTAGTAATGTCATAACAATCGGTGTTATTACTATTTTGAATTCTAGCATAAATAGTTTCAGAAGTCGTTGTACAATTATAGTTGTTAGGAAGTGGATTTAAATTAGTAGCAGCGTCAGTCGCATTAACAAAATAAACTACTTCAAAAATTAGTACAGACTGTCCGTTTAATATTTGAGTATTAAAATCCGAAAGTATAAACTCATGTGCACCATCATTTGTAACATCATCACATACAAATTCATTTGCTATTGCATATGCCTCTGGTTGTTCGTGAACTATAAAATTAATAGTAGTTTCGTCAAAACAAGTAGCGCTCAATACATTTTCAACCTTAACAGTAATTGTTTGTGTTTCCGTTGTAAACGGATTAGGTAAAGGACTTGCCAATACATTTCCGTTAGCATCATAATAGGTAGTAATCATCCCTGTTTGCCCATTAAGTACTGTTGCTTCTATACTTGAAGTGTCAAATGCGAATAATCCATCGCCATTATCATCACAAACATTAAAATCGGGTATTGAATTAGCTACAGCAGCTGCATCAACAACAAAATTAATGGTTGTTTCATCAAAACATGAACCATCGATATCTTGCGATGTAGCATTTTCAACTCGTACTGTTATAACTTGTGTAGCTGTTGTAAATGGGTTAGGTAGCGGACTAGGTAATATGTTTCCATTTTCATCCAAGTACGTAATAGTAATATTAGTTTGCCCGTTTAATAGTGTCGTTTCAATGGTTGATGTATCAAATGCAAACATTCCATCTCCATCTGCATCACATTGTTCACTTAAAGTTACTGGATTGGCAACAGGAACTGCTTCCACATGTAGTGTTATATGACTTCCTAAACCTAAACAATCGTTATCTAATGCACTATCAACACGTATGAATATTTCTTGTGTAATTGGGGAACCAATATTTCTGTAATCAGTAATATCTGTAATCGCATTATCTTCCGATAATGCATCGGCTTGATTATTATAATAGCTTATAATTAATTGCTGTCCTATTGGAAACAACCCTTGTATTTCTGCAGTAACAACACTAAAATCAAATGAAGAAATCCCATTAGTACTATCTCCATCTATTGTATCATCACACTCATAAAAATTTCTTGTAAATGTATTTGGTATTTGTGTGGTAGATACTACTAAGTTTATTTGTACAATTCTATAACAACCATTAGCATTTTCAACTCGAGACCATAAAACATCCGTACTTACGGTTTGATTACTATAAGTAGTTATATTGTTTATTTGATTTACATTATTTCCAGCATCAATTAATGATTCATGAAAAGTTATCGTTTCATTATTAGCGTTTACAGAAATTTCATTAATTACCTCATTAAGATTAAATACACTATACCCATCTAAATTATCATCACATTGTTTTAATACAACTGTTGTAGCCACTACAGGCAATTGAAACACTTCAATGGCAAATAAAGTAGTTGCCTTACAATTTGTATTATTGTTGTTAGTTACCTGAACATATATCGTTTCTGTAGCATTTGTATTTTGATAGTTATTAGGGGTAGCGATTTGATTCGTTAGCCCTGAATCAGTATAATACCTAATAGTGAAATCAGTTACTTGTTGACCATTTAAAATAATAGCTTCATTAACTGTTAAATCAAAGACTATAATCCCATCGATATCGGTACCAATACTCGTATTATCACAATAGGTTAATGAAGGTATGTTCTGACTAGGAGTAGGTATTTCAAAAACCTTAATATCAAAGGAGGTATTCGTTTCGCAAACTCTGTTATTTATGTTTCTTACACTAGCAACAATAGTTTGAGAGGTATATGCAGTAGTATTTACATATAATGTAGGATCGTTAATTGGTAAATCATTAGTATAATCAAGTAATGACGCGTAATACACCACTTCAAAATTACTAGGTGCTTGTCCGTTTAAAATTTGTGTGTCTTGAGTTGTTAAATCAAACGAATAAAAGCCATCATTATCATCATCACAAATAAGTATGTTTTGAGCTTGTTGTGCTATAGGTTGCTCATAAATAGTTATGGTTTTCGTGTCTGTTGAAGTTTGACCTCCTACTGTCACAGAAAGTGTTACATTGTAATCACCTTCTGATGCATAAATATGACTTGGGTTTTCTAGTATTGAGTTAGTACCATCTCCAAAATCCCATAATATAGAGTCATAAGAGTGTGAAATATTTGCACTAAATTGAGTAGTGTCGTTAAAACATAAATTTTCAGTTTGAAAACCTACATAGAAAAAAGATTGCACGAAAGGAGGAAAGCCAAATCGACAAATTTTACCATTTAAATCAACAGCATTATCAGTATAATTTGCACCAACACCCATTATATTAGGACTTTCTATAACATCTATAAAATAATTTCCATAATTGGATATGTAAACTTTACCGTCAGAAGCTAACTGAAGTGCTCCTAAGTTAACCCCTTCAAAGAGTACATGGCTAGAGTTAATAATATCTATTGAATTTGTTAAACTAATATTAAACTGATGTATTTTATTATTAGCACCAATATCGGATACATAAAGCAAATTACTATTCGGAGAGAATTCGACTCCATATGGTCCTATTTGTGATCCCTGAACAGTATCTACGTTAAATATTCCATCAATATATATTGAATTTGTTACAATTCCAGTAATATCATTAAAGTCAAATATTTCTATAAAATTGATTATATCATTAGATTTGGCTAATGCTAATCTTTTCCCATTTGGAGAAAATTTCATGTATCCTATAGTTTGTGAATAATAATTAGGTATAATTTCCTCATGAATATGTCCAATGGAAGAGATAATAGGTGTTGTAATAACCCCTAAATCAGTTACCGAATAGGATAGAAACTCATCACTATCCCATGCATGTGCTACTACCCAATAATCTACACCATTACTTTTCTTGATTGCAGATATTTTTTCAGTGACTGGAGTGTGTAATAAAATATTTTTTACACCAGTTATATCTCCATTGCCTCCATTTAAGGTTAAATCTACTTCAGAATAAGACAAACCATCTGGACCAGCTTGCTCATCTACTGTAAAAATATAATAGATATTAGGGTTATTGGGCTTAGGGACAATAATTGCAGACTGTGTACTTGAAAAGTTACCTAACAATCCTGTTCCGTTTGGCATAGTAGTATGTGTTTTATCCCAAACTGTAGTGCCATCTGTATAAAATAATAATTGCCCAGAACTATCAGAAATTGTTGCACACCCCTCTTCAGTAAACAGTTGTCCATCAGTTATAGCTACAGGTGATCCACTATTAAAATCTAAACCTGCATTTTCTCCAAAATACCAAATATTAGCTTCGCCTTGTGCTTGTACTTTACTTACAAACAGAACTAACAATAATACTAAAACCTTATAATTCAGTATACTTTTAAATAAGGGATGTAACTTCATTTATCTTACCAATTTTAATATCAAAAACACTTATTATTTTCTAACTAAACTATTTTATGTCTATTTAATAATAAACATCACTATTTATATACTAATAACTATCATTTTAGTCATATCAAAAAACAGCCCGATTAAAGACTGCCTTTGTGTTATTGTTATTAACAATTTAAATATATTTCTCTTGTTATATCTCCCGTTTTTAGCATTAAATAGCAACTAATTACAAAATAAAAAACCATTATAACTCTAGTTAATAATAGGTTATTAAAAAATGTCTGATGTTGACTAGGCATTAGTTCTAGTTTATTATTATAGATGTATCTCAAATAATTATAAACTAATAACAAAATAAAACATGCAGGAGTTATAATTTCAGGAATTAATAAACAATAGTATTTTGCCAATAGAGGGTCTACTATAATATAAAAAACATTGACTATTTGAAACCCACTTATAACAAATACTGTTTGAATTTTTGCAGTTTCTTTATTTGTAGCACTTCCAACTGCATGAAACATTTTATTTGAAAGGTTAAAAAAAGTAACCGCTATTATATCGAAAAAACTAAGCATAATTAATTTATTATTCTATTGAACATTGATGGTTTCCCATTTTTTTCCCAACTTTTTTGAACACTCACACTAGGGGGCACTCCCATTATAGTGAAAAATTTACTCATAACTTTATTTGTTACTGAATTTTGATTTATAACCTGATTTAAAATTTGTGGCTGATATCTTCTTCCTAAATAATCTCCACCAGCTATACCTATTGAAATTGGAGCAGGGACAAATGTTCCTATAAAATTAAGTCCTTGGCTATAATTCCTATCCGTTTTAGAAATTTCTCCTCTTTTATATGCTTCTCTAATTTTGTTAGCGCTATAAAGGGATATCCCATACCCTAAGCCTTTTAGCCCAAGAATAACTTTTGGCGTTGTAGCTTTGTCAAGTGAGAACAATGTTCTATTAGAGTTAAAAGGAGAATAAAAAAGATCTCTATTTATAGCAAAACCTTTAGATTGTTGTATCATGTATTCCATAGATCTTGCTGTTGCTAAACTACCCGCTGTAAAAAACAGTCCCGATAAATTATTACTTGTATTTGTTGCATTGACAATAACTTGATCCAGAGCAATGTGATTTCCAATAAAAGAAGAACCTGTATCCCCTTGATCTATCCACGCACTATTACCTGCATCCCATTTCCAATCTCCAGAAAAATCACTCCAAATATAACCATCTCCAAATGAATGGTCAGTAGGAGGGTCTTCCGTACTTCCTCCAGTTGGATCAGTCTTATTTATTGGATTGTTCCCCATACCAATATAAGGTGAACTAAATTCCCTATAAGGGTCAGTGGTTAACCACCTTCCAATTCGCCCATCCCAGAGACGTAGCTGAAAAGCTTCTTTACCAGTTTCACCATCTTTTTCTTGTCCTTGGAACTCGTAACGGTAAGTACCATCGGTAACTCGTCTATTAGGCATTGGCATACCAAAAGGATAGTAATCAGTGTAATTACTCACTATAGCATTGTCCGTAGTTACATCAGTGATACTAACGTCATCCAAAGTAAAATATTGTGAAGGAACTGTAGTATTACTTACCTTAAACATAAAGGTATAACTTCCAGACATTGTAGGTGTAACGAAAAATGACTTGCTTCCTGAATAGGCTTCTGGTTGTGATTGTACTATTGTTGAACCATCCGTAACTTGACATACAAAATTTCCGTATAAATCACTGCTTCTTTCTAAGTCATATTGCAATTTATACGTTTTGTTTGCTAATAAAGTAAAACTTGCTTGTGCTCCTTTATCTGTACCTGTAATAGCCACTTTTAAACGACCTCCTCCGATATTTAAATTTGTATCTGTTCCAATAGCAACAAAAGGAGTATGGTTACTCTCAAAATCATTTTCGTATACTGGTAGTGTTACTAATGCAGCTGGGTTTTTACTTATTACCGCTCTTACGTTTCCTAAATGATCCGTTAATTGATATGATTCACTAGCCGTTTGTTTATGGTATACTCCTATTCTTGAAGCTCCATAAATAGGGTATTCTTGTACAGACGGCACAATAGCCATCATTCTACCTGTTTTACTTGATGTTCTACAAGCCATGCAAGACATTGTATACACCGCCATAGTACTACCGGACACATCCCGTACATAAAAAGTAGTGTTCTTATTTATTCCATCAATTGTAATTTCTGAACTTAGTTTTTTTATACGTTGCCCTCTATCATTATAAGTAAACTCAACCGATTGACCATAACCAAAATCATTTAAAACCAAAACTTTAGAAACTAAACCTGATGTATTATACTCATAATCAACATCTTCTTCTGTGTTTCTAACTAATTGCCCAATACTATTATAACCATAATTATGAGCTGATTGCCCTACTAAATCTGATGTTAAACCAGAATTTGATATGGCATCAGCCACATGATTTAATTGGTTGGTTTCCGAATTATAACTATATGTAAATTGATCCATCGAATTAGAACCAGAAACAGTATTTTTAGTTCTATTCAGTGTTTCTATATTCCCATTAACATCATAGGTTATTCCGCTAACTCCATAATCTGAGGTGGTTGTTATATTGGCACCTGAACTTACATTTCCAAAGGTTGCTTTTTCCAACCATTTGTTTTTGTCATACTCATATACATAAGCATTACTTGTTCCAGAAGGAGTTAACCCTTTGGTTGCCCATCTACTCGATTTTATATTCCCATCAAATCTATTTTCTCCAAACTGATAAGTGTCTATATTTGTATTGTTACGAGAATAATCGTCTAAATGATAATCTAAGGTTATCCCAAAAGCATCATTAGCATCATGTCCAGGATCCTTTGCAGGATCTAAGCTTGGGTGATTGATACTTTTTAAAGAACCATCTAAATTATAAACATAATCAATCCCTTGTATGCCTTCTGCTAATTCTACACGTTTTAAAGCGCCTTTTTCATAATAGGTGTAGGCAGCCTGCTCTGTATAGTTTGTATTATCAGTAGAAGTTTCTACTTTTATCATTTCACCTACATGATTATAGGTATACCTATGCGTGAATCGATCACTAGGATTGTGCTTTTGATAATACACATTAGTTACAGCCCCTGTAACGTCATCATATTCATAATCAATTGTTTTTAAACCCAATTCATTAATAAACTGAATTACCCATTTAACCCTACCATAAATATCGTAACTATACCATGTTTGGCTAGTTTCAGGTGTTTTTGTATATGTTTTAGAAACATTTCCTGCTACGAAAGATTGAACCCCATAATAGGCCGACAATCCTTCTGTAGCAATTAATGAACTTAAACTTAAATCAGGAGTATCATACACTGTAAATGTTTGCTCCTTACAAAATGTGGGATCTAATACTGTTGCATCAGAAGAAACTATAGTGTTTATATTATTAATTTGACAAAACTCTAATTCACGTATAATACTATTATGAGAATCCATAACAATATCTAAAACTAATGGCGCATTAGATACACCCGTGATGGAACGAATTATATCGTTATTCTTTTTATAATTAATAGTACTCCCAATTCGTTCAATACTTAAAACATCAGTAGGCAAAAAAGTAGATAAATCAATTCCTGAATGGAAACCATATTCGTACACATCAAATTTACCTCCTTTAGCATAAATAGCGTATTTAATCTTAGTAAGATCATCCGTTGTTGTAGACGCAACATCAGATGCCTCTGAGAGCCCTACCATTAAATAGGTTCCGACAGTATCCGTTTTAAAACTTACTTTACAATTCCCAACCAAATTTTGTTGTGATGAAAATCCGGCATTACCAAATCCTCCTACGGCTAGTTTTTTAACGGTGTTTCCCATCACCTCTACACCATGCTCAGAAAATGTTGAATAATTTAAACAAGAAAACTCACTAAAACTATGAGTTCCATGATATACACCACTTTCTATTGGACGTGCTTTAGTATCATAATTGGTATATGAAAACTCCCCTACGGCTACTTGCTTTGAATTTTGAGAAAAACGAATCTGTCCATCTTTTCGATATTTGAACTCTGCTATTCCTTCATCAGGGCTAGTTGATTTAGAAACTTGTCCTAAAGAGTTTTGCTCAAAAGTAGACTCCATTGTGTGATTTGGTACAGCTACCGTTAGGTCATAATTATGCGCATCAAAACCTAGTGGTTGAATCATTTTAGTTAAATTCCCCGATTTGTCATAATAATTTAAAGCATAATCATAATAATTTACTTTATACCTTACTCCCCAATTTCTAGAAAACATTGGATTTATAACTCCTGTTGTTTTATTTATATCGGTTAAATTAATTAAACTAGAGGAGAGGTGATTTATTAATTCAATTCTGAAAACTCCCGCCTTTATAGAGGAAAAATCAGTGACTTCAACACCTTCTATAAGATCAAACACCTTATAATCAGTTTGTGTCCCTAAAAATTGTAATGTGTTTTCACACCCTTTTGGTATGTGAATATCTATAAAACCTTGCTTTCCAATTAATGAAACCACTTCATATTGTTCACTTCCTCCAACTCTTGCTGATGCTAATACTTTACCTTCTAAATCAGAAAAAACAACTGATTCCAAACCTTGAACACCTATACTAACTGACTTGTTAACTCTATGATTTGCTACCTTTTTATTTGCATCTAACACATATGGCAAACCATTGTTATTGTGTAAAATATTTAATGTTTTCTCAACAGATTCATATTCCCCACTATAAAAAACATAATCTATATCATATGCTCCTGAAGTATCTTCTGGTTCTACCTCTAAAATTTCTATTGCCATTTTTCCAGAAGCAGGATTTGTCAAAATATAATATTTTCCGACCTCTGGAGTAAAAGAACAACGGATATTTCCTACTCCGATATTTGATATCCCAATTAGTTTAAACCTAATATTTTTATAACTTGCAGTTGTTTGATTAGTATATTGTATAGCAGAAGTTTCATAGGTATCCAAGAAACCACCCGTTCCAAAAGCATAATACAATTCTTGTGCTGCAGGCATAGTATGAGAGTAACCATTCTTCCACCCAACTATAGATTGTCCAGACTCAGGATCTTGGTATCTTACTTTATTTCCCCCATAAGTCTTTAGTATTTTTCCCGGATTTAATTCATCATATATTACCTTTGCAAAAGGATACTCAGTTACATCCTGGTAAGGCTCATTAGAATTTAGTTCACTATAATACCAGCCTAAACTTCCTTCTTGATTTCCTACAGCTGTTGGGTATTCATTCGCCTCCCATTCTAGTTGCGTATAATACCCCCCATTTGGATTTCTTACTATCCCATTAATGTATGGATAATCAAAACTATTGTTAGTTAGCGCATTAAATGTTTGAAATGCAGGCCTTCCTGCTGCATCATATTGCACTTCAGAAGCCCATACCCTTCCTGTTTTCTGGTCTAAACTCTGATTTTGTGTTGGCTTTCCAAGTTCATTATAATATCCTACACTCGAACCTATTAAATTCCCTTGAATATCATAAACACAATTTGAGTTCCAATTTTTAGTTTCTACCACAGGCAAACACGAATAACTTGACGATGAAATCTCAAAGTTTGAATACTCATAACTAAATTCAAGCCCAGCAGTGTTAGTACTAATAGCAACACGATAGTTTTTAATAGGATCTATTGTTGTTGTTGCTACCACAGTAGCATTATATTTAAAGTTGATTTGATTTCCTATTCGTTCAATCCTAAAAGAATCGGATCCAGAAAATACTGTTGGCGTTATTGTATTTAACACTGTCCCGCCCTTGTTAATTGCCTTAACATAAGTCCCTGTAGTGCCCAGAAATACAAATTGACTCTTTCCAAAATCTAAGGTATATCCATTTGCTATAACTTCTGTTGCGTTATAAGTATTAATCTCCGTGATACTTAACTTAACATTAAAAGCAACATCTGACATAGGTATTGTAGGAACTACTCCTCCTATAGGAATAAGCGCACTGGTATCATACTTTACAAAATCTGTAAGCTCAACATAACCATCTGAAGTAGTACTCCCCAGTGTTTCCATAGATAATACATGTGCCTGCGTGGCCCCTACAACTGCCAGTCTACCAGACACTAACCCACCTACTGTGTTATTTGAAGTCAATTGATTTCCATTTACTGAAAAACCTAACTTATTCACCCAAGTTAACTCCTGAGCATTTACTTTATTTAAAAATGTAAAACTCAGTACTAATACGATTATTTTAAAAATCTTTTCCATTTCTGTATTAGTTTAATTTATAATTATAATTGTTTTCGCTTATCAACTTAAACCCTCCAGTAATAGTAGAGTTATCTACCACTTCTGTATAGGTTTTCTTTAATCGTCCGGCATCATCGTACTCAAATCGAGTCGCCATATTATTATCTCCCAACATATACCATAATTCTCCCCAATCATTATACACATAACTAATCATCACTGATGCTATTGGACATAACCTAAAATCATCATAATAAACATCTCCACTAGCAGAACTAGTGTAGATAACATAGCCAGGGTCAACAAATTTTTCATAATGATTCATCAACACCCAATCGCCTGCAAAAACAACTTCTCCGTTAAATTGTTTAGAAACCCCGTTAAATACCAAACGAGCATTTATATGATTGTCTTTATGTACCCATACCGATATCTTATAAGTATCATTAACCTTAAAATCAGCACCGAAATACTCACATGTACCTGAAACTTCAAACCCTTTAATTACATTCGTTGCTTTAACAGACCTAATTCCTGTATGTGCCTTAGCTTCTGAAACAAATTGTGCTTTCACCTCTCTCTGAACAATTGACTGACCTTCATTTCCTTGTTCAGCATCAGCATAATACATTTCTGAATACTTTGCATTTGAAACCGCAATAACACGCCTATCATTAACATCCATTTTACTTGAACTGTAATTATTATTGATATCCTTTATTTCTAATGGCACAGAATAATGGTCATAAAGTGTCGTTTCTGAAATATTTTGCCAACCTGATGATTGTGTTAAACCAACTGTTCCAACACCCCAATTAAAATCATTCGTAAAACCTTGAAGTACTCCATTGGAATCAATTTCACCTTTCCAAACATAAGATTTATGTTTTCGCCATATCCTTTCGTTAGCAATACTAGGCGTCGTTATTGTACTTTGATTATCTCTATAACTCCAGACATTATTCCAAGTACTTATCCCAACTCCTGTTTCTTTCCAAGAACTTGAAGCAGTGTCATATAAGTAACTATAACTTGCCGCCTTCTGACTTAACATGTTACTGTTAGTTACATTATCTACTTTTGCGCCCATACCATAACCTCCAGTTGCTCCAGAATATTCAGGAATAGTATAAGCAGGAACTGTTTTAGTTTTAAACTTAGTCCCATCACTACTAATTGTACTAGTTTCTAAAACTTGTCCCGTTAAAAAATCATATTTATCATAACTGGTAGTAGATGTTTGTCCGCCAGCACTTGTTAAAGTACTTTTTAACACACTTGGGTAAACCACCTTACTTGATGAATTAACCATATACGTATCAATATTATTTTTCCGAACTCTTTTAATACTCTTATAGGATTCCTGAGTTACCCCTATTTCTCCATTTCCATCTAATTCATTCTTATAGTTTAACACCTTTTTACTCAATACCTGTTCCTTACTATTTTTAGTAGTGACGGATAAAAGCCTACCCAAGTTCCCTAGTTTATTATAAATGGTGTACTTATTTGCCTTAACCGAACCATTTAAGAAACTTTCATCCTGCTCTTCTTTAACTTTAAAATGATCGCCTAAACTAAATAAAGTACCCTCTTCTTGTACAAATGGTTTAAGTACTTCAAATTGATAAGCCGTACTTCCCATTAACCTACCTTCATTGTCTGTATTTTTAACTGCCACATGTTCATAAACAACCATTGGTTGGGGAATTTCAGAAACATAAGGTATTGGTCTTGCTTCCTCAGTAGGAGCGTAAGATGTTATTCCAGATATCCTACTACCTATAGGGTTTGTATAAATATATTCCGTAGTTATAGCGTCTTGACCACCGTCTGTTACTTTTATACTTTTAGTACGAATTCCTCCACCCTTTTTACCATTGTAATCAGTTTTAGTGTATATCACACTATTATTTCCATAAACTTTAGGCTTTGATAAACAATGAAAATAACTTGTATAGCCTTCAACCGCTGAGCAATAATCTTGTGTAGATGAAAAAATTATACTATTTTCATCATTAAGCAACAATCCATAACCTGTGTTTTCAGCTATCATATAAAATGGAGAAGCATCACTTTTCATTAAAATAATATAATTTGCACCTATTTCTGTAACATATAATTTGTCAGTTCTCGGTTCTTCATAAGCTATATTGTCAATGTCATTTATTGGATCACCACTATATGAAGAAACCGCTTTAAATGAATATTGAAATTTAGTTTCTCTTCCTATAAAAAAATAATAATTTGGATCAACACCACTCAAAAAACTTATTTTTATTTTTTCAATATCAAAATTATCAGTACTTAAAGGATCTCTAAAAGCTTGAACTGTTATATTTTCTAATAGATCAGGATCATTATATGCTGCTTCTGAGTAATACGAATCTGACTCATGACTTATTTGCATTTTTCCTCCAGTTGGCATTTGCACTTCCTTTAAACTCCATACTTCTGGAACATCTTTATGATATCCCCAAGCATCTTTAAATGCTTTGTCATATGAAATTTCAGGGTTGTTATATGAAAACTTATACGGAGGAACTATACTTGCTCCTTTTTTTCCTTTAAAACGAACCTCATTTAAAGACAATCTTCCCTCTCTTAAATTTGTTGTAATTAATTCCGAATTAACTGAATTCTTTGCTAATGAATAATCATGACCAAATTCAATAACCTGATCTGCTTTATCTTCTAAATTTAATCCTTCAATATCTGCAACATCTAAAACATTTTGATGTAAATGAATATCAAAAGATCTTAAAACATCTTCTGGAGAATAAATGTATAATGTATACGGAACACCAGGGTTATACATAGGTAAACCACCATTTATATTTTTATAACCAACAGCGGATTGATACATAGCATTTTTTGAAAGCGTCCCCCTTAATGTAGTCGTTATTGCTCCTAAATTTTTGACATCAGGAACATCTGCATTCTTTAATAAAATAATTTTCTCTAATTTCAAACTTTTATTTTCTGGAATATCAACATAGGTAACCGCACCTTTAAATCCTGATATACAATTATGCTCAGTAAATTCTCCAATGGTATAAGGTATACCTGTACCTGTATATAAAGTCTCTCCAGTAGTAGCAGCACGAAAAGTTCTATTTGAAGTAAGATATGTTTTACTATATGTATCTTGATCAAAACTACCTGATACCCATTTTTCTTTATACTTATCTAAATTGCTCGACAAATTATCTTTTCGCAAATTTTTAACAAACAAAGCCGTGTGAGTTCTAGTTTTCACAGCATCTAGATAATAAATTTGCTTTCTCCCCCACGTATATGAATATGTTACATCTTCTCCATTAGTGTTCTCTTCATAACCTGCTCTTGGTCCTTTCCAAACATAACCATCTGACCACTTACCATACTCAAATTCTACCCAATATCCATAATCATCACTATCTAATTTACCATCACTATTGGCATCTATATAATCAGGACCTGTTATAGCAGTTAACAACCAATGAGTAGCATAGGGTTTTAACTTACTTGATTCAAAGAAATTTACATCTTCATTACTTTTAAAGTTTTTATAAAATGATTCATAATTATACACCGGCAAAGAATAATGATAGGTTTTACCATCTAAAGTTGTGACTTTATAAGCTCCAATACCATTATCTAAGAAAGTTTTGGTTTCTTGCCTATCTATATCATTAGCTTCTATAAAACCAACAATATTACCTTCTCTAATCCTTTTATTGGTGTAGGTTTCTATATAGTTCCCTTCACGCTTTCTATTCCCGTTCTTCAAATACTCTCCCGTTTGTAATTGATTTGCACTATAGGTATTATCAGTATCTGTATTAAACAAATAAGCCCTATAATCTGAAGGATCTAATTCCGTAAATGAAGAATTGTAAACATTACCTTTTTTTACTCTTAGAAAAGAATTATAGCTATTATCAAAATAAAAATGAGTATAGCTTCCTAAATCATTATAATTATCTAACCAACTATCATATGGTTTGGCGACATATCCAGTATATAAACTGGAGCTATTCACTTCTCCTTGACCCCTTCCTGAAAGATTTAATTCTTTATAAGAAGAAGGCCTTAAATTACCGGATAACCCTTGAGCAGAAACAAAATAATTATCATAATTAGGTAAGATCATATTATTATTCGATCTCTTATATTCGTTATCAAATAAAATATCCGGAGACTGTTTATCTGAATGAGGAACAAATACGTTTGCATCCATATAATTGGTTTCCTTAAGTAAATAGGAAGTATTATTATTTTTAGTCACCATAGAATGATATGGATAAACCATTCCTGAAACACTTAAATCATTACGTTTGTAAAGAGAGTATTTTACCCTTGTATGACTATAACTAGCATAAAAATAATATGCAGCCAAAGAAACCCCCAATGTTTTTACACTAACACCATAATCTCCAGAATTTACAGTCATAGAACTTTTTGAAACACCAATACTTCCTCCATTAAGTCTAGAAAACCCTGAAACACCTTGAGAGCTAAAACTAATCCCTATAGATGCGCTACTGGCTTCTCCTCTGAATTTATCTTTTTTACCAAAAGAGGTTCCTACAGAAACTCCACCAGACAACCCTGAAGTAGGACTGTAATTCAAACCTACTGATACAGGAGTGTTTTTTATACCATAACCAACACCTACACCATTGGTGCCAACAGATGCTGAATACCCTCCTTTACCATAACCTACGCTTGCTCCATCCGTTCCTAAAGTAGCATTTACCCCCATGTAACCTAATGAAACGAAACCTCCTGTAGATCTGTGAGACCCCCATGAAACTCCTACTCCAACATCTACAGCTTGAATAGTTGCACCAACACTAAAACTATATGAATCTTCTGTCCAACCTTGATCAAAAAAGAATTCAGAAACCTGTGTTTTCCCCCAATCATCTGGAAATCCATTTACAGCCCTATTTATTGCTCCTGGATTTATATTCCAACCCAAACCAGCCCATGAAGCTTCTTGTTCCATAGCTATCCCTCCGTGATAAGATAAAGCAATTGGATAACCACCTTCGGGACTTGGTATATTTAACAAAGGCAATACATAACTTAAATCCCCAGTTGTTAAACTCACCATATCCGTAGCATCTACTGGCTCAAAACTAGCTGCCTCGGGAGCATTTGGACCCTGTGAGAACATTTTATTTGGAAATAGTGTACTTAATAAAAAAGCCACTATACATATTTTTGTAAGCTGTTTTAATTTATTCATTTTTGTTAGTTTCAAATGATAGTTTTGGTTGTTGTTTTATTATTGAAGTAGGTATTTTAAACTTCACTTCACCTGTTTGAATTCCAAGGTCATTAATTGTCAAGTTTAAATAAGTTTCCTCTAACTGCTTTTCATCTTTTAAATAAGCAAATAACATACTTGTACTATTACTCATTCCGTACATTCGAGGGTATACATAATCCTGCAGAACTAAGGTGTCCTTGGATTGTGTAAATACATGCACATTTTCACCCATATTGAAGGCTAATTGATTAACCAATGCTCCAAATTCATTTTTATTTTTGGGAACAGTACTTAACAATTCTTTATTGCTACTTGACATTGACAAGGTAAAATACAAGTACTTATCATATTTTTTACGCAACACATTTACTAGAGAATCCGAAGCCTTTTCACCTAATTCCTGAGTAACTAATACATCTGTAGGCTTATATAACAGCGAAAATTCAATATTATTTATATTCTTTGATTGTTTATACTCATTATCAATATCGTTTAGATAAACCCAAAGCTCCTTTTCCGAATCAAATGTTTTATGTCTGTTACATGACAAGATAAACACTGTAGCAAAAATTGCTACTATTGCATACTTCATAAATCTAATAGAATTTACTTCCCTTCAAATTCAGTATTTAACCCTATCAACACATCTTGTGTTAAATCACTAGCGTCTGCAGCATACATAATATTCCCTCCACCACTTGCGCCAAAAATGATATTGTAACCATTTTTCTCTCCGTAAATTTTAATATAATCGTTTATATCATTAATCACGGTCTGTGTAATTTTCTGATCTTCTTGCTGAATTTGTTTTTGGATAGCTTGTTTGTAGTTGTTTATCTGCTGCTGCTTATTTCCTAACAACTCTTGCTTTAACTCTAATTCTTTTTTAGTCATTGAAGCTTGTTCTTTTTCATAAGTCTTCAATTCTTTCTGCCAGTTGGTAAGCAAACTATCTACATTAGCTTTTAAGGTAGTTGCTTTTAAGTCAAATTCTTTTTTTACTATAGCAGTTCTTTTATAACCGTCCATTAGTTTGTTTACATCAACATAAACTAACTCAGCACTTGATTTTAAATAGAAGAATGAGGCAAACGATATCAACAAGGCAATAATTGCCAGGGGAAGTGATAATTTTTTCATAAGTAGGTTTTCAATAAATTTAAGTCATGCAAAACTACATATATAAACTAGAAATACATATCATTATTATTGGGTATTTTTATAATCACCAATATTAAGGATACACAAGACCTACTTAACTCATTAACATAAACTTAATGAATAAATTTATATTTAAAATAAATCAATAAGGCCTTAACATAACATACCTTACTATTAAAACTAGGTTTCAAAACACCTTAAACCCACTAATAAATACAGTTGCAAAAGCAGGAGCTACCCAAAATGGCATTAAAACAGTATCTGTTGCAGGAGTATTTGATATAAATTGATGTAATAAGCTAATATTCGTCTCGAAATTACTTTCCAATACCTCATGAATGGTTATTTGAGCTCCATTAGTCCCAGAGTTCATAAAAGTTACTTTATAAAATTTACCAACATCAAATTCTACATTAGTACCTATAGCTTGAGACCAACTTGCTTGTTGACCTCCTCCAAAAAAAATACTTGTTTGAGTATTATTGTGAAATAGTGCTATCTCTCCACTATAATAAGATTGATTCCCTAAGTTCTCTACATCTATGTTACTACCCCCTACTCCAATCATCATAGTTCCACCTCCTGATCTGGTAAACACAACGCTAAAGTTGACATTATCAAACCTATTCCATTGATAATTAGTAAATAGTACTCCCCTATCCCAAAAACCTCCAGTTCCGCCTGCTACTAATCCTCTGAATGGATCTTGTGAAACAGTTATACCGCTTGTCATGGTCAACCCTAAGCTAGCTATTGAAGCTGTTCTTAAATCTATAAATGGATTCACTGTAACTTGAAGTAGATTATCTCCTGACGTACCTGAATCTAAAGTGCCATTTTTAACTAAAACATCATGTAAACCTTCATCTCCTTGAGTGCTAATAGTAATACTGAGTTGTGTAGGGTTTACATAAGTAGTACTATTTACTGTACCTGAACTAATTTCTACTACTGAATTTGGATGAAAATTAAAACCGTTTATTATAACTGTATGCCCAATTACAAATGTTCCTACATTTCCACCAATAACTCCTGAAATTAAAGGAACAGGGATAAGCCCTGCTATTGTTTTAGCAGTTCCTTTTGTAAATGTATTTCCGTTTATGTATCGCATAACTTAATACTTTATACTTGTTTTGTTGTTGTATAATACTGAACCCTTAAAGTTGTAAAAACATCTTTTTCGATTCCCATAACTTTAAAAGCAACTAAATTTGCATTTCCTTTTAGCTCATAAATATCATTATCTCCTAATGCTATTCCGCTTGTTCCATCAGGATCTTCTCCATTAATTTTAAAGCGTATCAAACGGGTTCTATTTAATACTGCAACAGTATCAGTTTCTACCGCTATGGTTGCAGCAATAGCTCCCGTAGGAACAGTTAATGATACAACAGCTGTTTCATCAACACTTAAATCTTCATAACCACTATCAGATTCAGGAATAGGTATTTGTCCCGTTTCTCCTGATAGAATTAAAATTAGTTGCTCTAAAAAATCTTCCGTAACCGAATAATTGCCATTGGGGTACGGATTTTTTTGAAATAAAGGTGGTAGTCCCATAATTATACAAATGGATTAATTGGTGGCTTAGTTCCGCTTGGATAGCCCCAAGCAACATATTGTTTCTTGTTTTCATCATTATCTAAGTGTACAAAAGTGCGCCCAACACCTATGCGCTTAAAACCTACTTGTCTTGCTCCATAAACTATCATATCTCTAATTTTTTTATTGGGAGCTTTGATGTCAGCTGCTTTACAAATTGGAATTTTATGCGAACTATTTCTTACTCCGCCAACTTTAGAATTCCAAAACGATGACCTTGCTCCTGAATTAATCATCCTGAAAATTGGTAGTTTAGTAAGCTCTGACAATTTGACTAATTTGTTCAGAAAATCTTTATCCATACACTTACCTGAACCTTTTTGGTCAGGACTATCAAAAGCATCGATATTGATTTCAATTGTTTTCTTTTTTAGTTTTTTGACAATTAAAATCATTGTAATAGATAAGACTATGGCCAAACCAATTCCTATATACAATTCGTTATTTGTGCTTTTGACATTCACACTCACTTTTCTCTTTTATTTCTTCCTTTTCTTTTTTAGAAAGCTGGTACAACATATATGTGATATTCAATAGCAACGAAATACCAAATAGTACTTGTAAAACTTTGGGCTGTTTATTCATTTTTATTATTTAAATCTCTATTCACTTTTTCAAGTTGATCTACATGCTTTTCTAAATCAGTAATTCGGGTTCGTTGCTTCCCGATAATATTTCTAAGCTCTGTATTTTTACTTTTTAATTCTCCTATTTCTTTTTCAAGCTCATTCGTTTTACTACGTTGTTTATTAATAACACCTGATAACTTAGTATTTTTATCTTCTAATTGTGCTACTCTTTTCTCCATTTTAGTAGACCACGTTATCCAATTGGTTGTGATTTTTGTTGTCGTATCAGCAATTATATTTTTTGTTTGAGCACTTTCTAAGCGCTTTTTAGACTTATAAGTAATTAATACTTCTATTAACTTCCAAAAACCTGTAGCAGCTAATATTATTCCTATCAATTTCATTGCATCCATTCTATTTCATTTTCAGATAAGCTTGTATATGTTAATATTCCAATGCCTATCGCTATTCCAAGTAACAGCGTTACTTTAACCCAGTTCTTTTTACTTTTATTCTTTTCTTTTAGTTTATATTTTTCAATAATCTGCTCTACCTGTTGCATAATTCCTGATACCTTACTCAAGTAATTAGGATCTGTAGCATATCCACCTCTAATAACTTCTTTGGCAAATTGGTACGGTTCTTTTTTATACCGCAAAGCTTTTCTATATCGAGCATTTCCAGTAAGCAGTCCTGCCCAATCTAAAAATGAACCTAGCGGACTCCCATATGCTCTGAAAAAATCCTTAATCCTATATTTCCATTTCCCTGAAGAAGATCGTATTGGATAACCAGGAAGTATAACAGGATAGTTTTTAGTTGAACTACTAGAATATTCCGTTGTGGTTATCAATTGTGATTCTCCCGACCAACCGCCATAGTTTCTGCCTGATCCTTTCTTAATTCCAAACAACATGTTATTAGGAGTATGTTTACCCCAACCAGATTCTAAAGCGCTTTGTGCTAATGCAAATAGAACTGGAACACCTTTTATCTGTTCTGCCTTTTTTGCAAAAGGATAATACAATATCACAAACTGCTCTTTATTCATTTTTAAATCATTTAGCAATAGCTAATACTGAAACAACAACTATACCTACTGTTAAGAGTATATTTTGGCGTTTCTTCTTCTTGAGTTGTTTCGTTATCTGTTTACTTTTTTGTTCTGCCAATAAAAACTGTTCTTGTGTATTCTTTAAAATACTATCATGTACTTGAAGCATCTGAAATTGCTTATTGATAATAGTGTCCTTAATACTTACTAAACTCTTTAATTCTGTATTCTGACTTGTGGTTGCTTTTAACTCTAAACGATCATATTTACCTTGTTCTAACAATTTTACTAAGAGCCTAGACTGTTCAACAGTAAAACAAAACAATTCGCTATCATTCTTCTCCGTTACTTGAGGTGTTAAACTTTGAGAAATACTCATAAAGGGCATCAACATCATAATTAGTAATACCATTAACCTTTTCATCTTTCTTTCTTTTAATTCCGGCTATTTCTTTTTCTTTTGAATCAATTCTTTGTTTTAAAGTATCGGCTACTTTCCGATAAGTAACTACTTCTGTTGATAGCGTTACTATCTTTTTAGTCAATTGTTCATTGTCCTTTTGTAGTTGTTCTATTTGAGCTTTGTATGATTTTTCAGTTTCTTCATCGGTATTACTAAAAATAGAACTCAATACAACTACAAGCAGTACCAATACAACTATACCTATAATAATCTTATTCTTTTTCATATACTTTAATATTAAAATAGGTGCTACATTATTTTAGACTTAGTGTCCATTATGGATTTTACAAGTAAATCAATAATGAGCTTGTGAAATACCATAGCAAACACAAAGGACTGAAACAGCACATCTGCTTCTTCAAAACTGGATGCTCGTAAGTAATGCAATACTGCCCCATATAGAACACCTATAAGCGCTACTCGATATCGAGTTCTACATTTGATTTTTAACCATTGAGAAATATTTGCAGTTACTTTGCTATGATTAATGATATAGGCTATCAAAATAAACGTGATAATAAATCCCCAATCTAAACTTTCAATGTAGTTCGTTAACTGTCTTATGATACTACCTAAAACTTCCATCGCTTTTAATTTAATTGTTCATTTTTAAATACATCTAATCCCATAATTGCATTAGAATCACTTTTGGGATTTATTTTCTCGTGTAACTTTTTTTGCTTTTGATAATATTGAAAGCTTTTTTTACTATGCCATTCTCGTATCATATCTAAAGCTTGATAATGACCTAGGTCAAAAACCTCTTTTGGTTTTTTATTCTCAAGAGCTAATCTTATAAGTCCCTTATCGAAATCATCTCCTATTTCTTCTGCTTCTTTTTTCCATCGCTTTAATAACCATTTAATCAATAGTTTTTTACCAAACTTGGTATAAACCAAAACCAAATAACCTATTGCTAAAGAAATGGATATAGTACATAATATTAAAAATGTCTTTTTCATCTTGATGTTGTTTAAAAGTTATTTTGCTTGTCGTTTTAACTCATTTAAAATCGCTTGTAATTGTTTGCTTCTTATCGTATTTTTAAATACATGAGCTACAAAGGCTATAGTTACTCCAGCTGATATTAATGTAAGGGCTACTTTTATTAATGAAATAGTAGAAAGTTCTACTATCACTTTTGTTTTCAGCCCTCCTTGCTGATCGATAACAGCATCCAAATAATTTAAGATTCCTGCTTTTGATCTGTTTTCTTCTTCCATAACCAAGTTGTTTTTTGTTTACTGAGTGGTTCCCCGATTTTTAAAGATTGATACGTAGCTTCATCTAATTCTTTTGTATCAAAACAACGCATTACTAGTTCTTCAGTTTGAGTATCAAATACTTTTGTAACCCTAGCCATAGCTCCAAATTTTCTTAATAACCAAACTTGTAAACGTTCCACTTCTTCGGTTGTCATCCCTAACTTTAAAGGAAACCGAGGCATTGCCTCTTTTGGTAATGTTGTATTTTCTCTATTTACAACTTTGACTATTTCATTGGAAGTTAATACCGCTACATTAGGTATCGAACCTTCTTGTTTTTCAATAACTAATTCTTGCTCTATTAGAATTTCCTTTGGTTTTTCTTGAACTACTGGAACTATTGGAGATTCTAATTTTTGTTCTGTTTTAATTGCTGTTGTTTGTATCCCCGTTTCTTCTTGATAATCTTCAAAATATTCAGGATATTCCTCTTCATAATTATCATGTTCATTAAAGCTTAATAAAGCTTCTTCGTTATGATCTTCAGAAGAAACAGCAACTTGTTCAATAATTGGATCTTGCTCTTTTTGCTTCTCTATTGGGTGCAAATCAATTACTTTAGCAGGAATAACCTTTTCTTCAATAGGCGTTTCTATTATTTCCTTTTTAATTGGGATAACTTCTACATCTTTTGGAGTTGGCTCATGCTTTTTCTTTTTAGCTTTAGAAGTATCACTATCTAATAATACATAGATTAAAACACCAATACCTAATACTATTCCTGTTAATCCTGCAATGATTTTTATTTGTCTATTTGCCATAACTTATGCTTTTAATTGTTGTTTATAGGTGTTGATATCACTTTCACTAAACGAGCTTTTCTGTAAATATTTTAAAGCTCCTGCTTTAGTCTTACTTCCAAACTTTCCATCAATTGCAGGACTGCCTAAATCAGCTCCTTTTTTCTGTAATAATCGTTGTAATATTTTCACATCGTCCATACACGTACCATAGGCTAATGGATAGCTCGTACTTTTACATAGTCTGCCCGAAGTACTACTTGATGTAGTTGAGCTTCCACTTGATCCTACACTACTAACAAAAGAGATTTCGTCCTTTTTTTTCTTCTGCTTACTATACAGGTAATAGGCAACTCCTGCTGAAATTAGTAACACCGTTATTCCAGTTGCTATTAGTATCTTTTTCTTTGATGTGTTTACGCTTTTTGTTTCCATTGTCGTTTATTTTTAAATCCTATAATTAGGTAAATTTCTAATCGGTTTTCTGATGTATTCTGTTAATTCACTATGACTTAAAAAACTAATGAGGTATTGCCATAAATCTTTTTTGTAACGCTTCCAAAAGGCTTTAGATAATTGAGATATTTGTACTTTATCAAGTAATAATTTTCCAAATATTTCCTCAATTACTTTTTCATCATCGTTGAACCTCCCCTTTGCTTCTTTAATCTTTTTCGCATAACGTAAAGCAGTCATTTCATCTAAACTTTTTACCAGCTTTTTTAAATAGTTTTCTACTTCTTGTTTGTAATTCTGATCAAATGGCTGATTCCAATCTGGTTCGACAACACTGTTGCCTTTTGGTATAGACGAATGTGTTACTCTACCAGTGCTTAAATCAAAAGAAGAAGTAATCTTCGTTTTTTTCTTTTTGAAGTAGATAAAAACACCAAGGCTTACTATAACTATGCTACCTCCGATAATCAAATATGTTTTAGGCTTTTTCATAGCGTTCTATATTTTGGAAAACGATTAATGATACTAACTACTTTAGCTATCTCTTTTTTATCCAAGCGCTCTTTTATTTTTTCAATAAGTCCAGTTCCATAGTTCACTTTATATGCTTCTGCCACTTGGGCTAATTGTACCCGATCCTTTAAACCTCTAAGCACACTATATACCTTATCCTCATCATCCCCACCTTGAAACCATGACCTCCAAGCACTATGTATCATTTTTGCATAATCCTTAGCTACTTTAGGCTTTAAGGTGATAATTGAACCTGTAACCTCGCTCAACAACTTTTCTAAATAATGACTACTAAGCGCATCTATATCTTCTATGCTATCACTACTACTTTTCAACTGCTTTTGTAAAACAGTTATAAATACTCCTGCTTTCTTATTTCTTGAACTTTTACGAGCCCAGAAAAACAATACACTCATTAAAGCGATTGTTGTTCCCACTGCTGATATTTGTAAACCCACTTTCATATTATCCTTTTAATTGTTTAGCTATGTTTAAGGTTCTACCTATTGGAGTACTATTTAATAGGTCGGTAGCTTCCATATTTTGTGAGCTCTTATACAGTGAAAAAATAATTGCAAATAATACTACCATTAATGTTACTGGAATACCTACTGCTAATACTTTAGTTAGCGTTTTCCCAAATCCAAATATGTTAGAGCGCATCTCATTAAAATCTGATAATGTTTTGGTAGCTGCATTAGAAACATCAATATCAATTCCGTGTAACCATTTGTTAAAGGCTGGGTTGGTTGTACACGAAACAGCTCCTCGTTTTGACCATGTCATAAGCCATATCCCTTTAGCATTAGATTTACCAAAGAGTTTTCTTAGCTGATCGTAATAGCTTTTCCATGTATCACAAGGGCTATCCTTTTCAGGAATCAATACCGTAATATTATTTACTTTGATGCTGTTCATCTGCTTGTTTCTTCTTCTTTTTTAAAGTCTTTAGTTCGTGATTGATATAAAATTGTCTACCCAACCAAAAACCAACTAATAATGTGACAATCGTTTTCATATTTATTATTTTTTATAATGATTCTTCTCGGATATACCTATAGATGTCAGCCACCCATTCACATCGAACGTTGGGTTAAATACATCATCGCTATTGGGTAAATCTCCAATTCCAACCACTATGATATTAGGGAAGCGAGCAACATAATAGTTTACTATAGTGGCCAATGTTTTACTTTGCTCTGGTGTACGGGTGTCCTTTCTACTTTTGTTGGATATAGTTTTTCCACCTACATAAGCGATATTTCTAAACATTCCATTTATCCCTTGTTTCCCTGCACTAATTCCCCATACATCAACTGATGATGGATTATTTTCATTGATAAGCGTGTGTAACTTTCCGTCTAAACCAATGAGTACATCAAAGCCTGGTCTCCCAAAACCTAGGGGGGTACTAACCCCTTTAGTAATTTTATCTCGAATACTCTTTTTGGAAGTATGTAATGTGATTATATCCTCTGGTGTTATTGGCACTCCTTCAGGTGTTTCTGTATTATGTAATACTAAATGCGTTATTGCTTTCATAATTCTATATTTTTTAACCTTACTAGGTTGATTCGTAAATATGATGTTCTAAAACTCCAATCTGTCTGAGCCATGTAGGAACATCAAAGCTTGGGCAGTATTTATGAGATACTTGATTATGCCCTAATATTTTAATTTTAGGATGTCGAAGTATCATATACTTTACATAAGCTTCTAAAGACTGTTTTTGTTTATTTGTTCTGGTATCTTTTGAAACTAGCTGGTTTTTTTTTGCTTCGCTATCAGCCGTGCTGACCCCGCCTACATATACAACATGTCTTGATATTCCATTAATGCCTTTTGCTCCATTTGAAATTTCCCAAGGATCTACATACTCATCTTGATTAAATGGAATAATATTTTCTAAACCTCCATCCAAATGAATCATATCAGAATAGCCTGCTTTTCTCCAACCTCGACCTCCTCTACTTTTAGGAGCTGTATGCCAATACAAAATATCGGCTTTGGATACGGTTCTCCCAACGGGTGTAGCAGTACAGTGGATTACTAAATATTTTATTTTATTTTTCATTTTAGTTTCTTATTTTTATACTACTTTCGCACCTGCTTAAGTAGGTTAAGTACGGCTAGAGTTTTAAGTTTTATATTATTGGGGAAAAAAATTTTATGAACTTTTAACCTAGCTTTTTTTATCGTATGAATTGCCTATAATGCACTAATATGGTTATAGATTGTAATGGGGCTATTTCAAATTCCCAACTGTTCTCTCCATCAATAATGAGTCCGTCTAAATCATAGATATCTATAATGGATTGCCAATGTTGTGGGCTGATATAATTCCCTGTTGATACTGTTTTTTCTTTAACTGTTCCTGTACTATGCTCTGTTCGTAAAGCCATAACCTTAAACATATCATTGTCCGTAAAAGCAAATCGAATGTGATCTATATAAACAGGATTGTATTTAAAGTTTTCTACTTTTTCCAAATAATCATCATCAATCACTACGTCATTACATTCAGGATAACCCACTTTGAAAATTTGCCCTGTAATAGGGTTGGTTGCCCAAAGCACATTTTCAGCAAGATTGATTGCTAATCCTATTCCAAATGGATGAATGCCAATAACACTCACAATGGTTTCATTGGAATCTAATCCGATATACCTATTAATAGATGTTGCTACAATTAGTAAATTATTATTCGTATTGAAAACCATTGCTTCTGGATCACCTCCCCCCATAAAAATGGTTGGCAATAGAGAATAGGTATTGGTATCAATCGGATGCAAAAGTGATGAGACAGCAGTTGACACATACATTCTTTCATTTACAGGATTATAAGCTATAGCTGATACCTTTTGATCGCTTAGCGCAATCGTTGCTTGAAGATTTAAACTGGAATTATAGATCCTAACCGTATCTAGCTTAGTTACTGTATAAATATCCCCGTTTGTTGGATTCAATGCCAAGTAAGCAGGTTGAAATGTAAAGAAAAAAGAAGCGTTTGTGTTATTTAAAATATTAATTACTGATACGATATTACTTGAACCGATTCCGACATAAAGCAATTCAGCTGTTTTATTTAAAGCTAACGATACTGGAGCAGGAGCTAATGGAATTATAATTTGTGGTGCAAAAAAATCACTATCAATTACAGTTAATGTATTGGGATTAGTACTTGAAATATACGCCTTACCATAATTAACACTTGATGTGCTTTTTTGAATAACAATATCCGTAGGAAAAGAACCAATTGTTAATGTAACTGTCCCCACAAATATTCCATCTGAAGTATATAAGAGTACTTCATTTGAGTTTTGAAGTACATAAATTAAATCATTGTAAGGGTTGTGTACTAATTTTCGTAGTCCTGTAAATGGTGTATTAATTGTTTCCTGCACCTCTAATTCATCTAGAGTGTCGGTATTTATAGAACAAAAGTTGGTCAAATCATATCCTCCCCACAAACGAATAGTTCTGTAAAAATTACTTTTATTAGTAATTTTTACTTGAGTTTTCCTATTTGGCAACTGTTTCGTTGTTTTATTTGGATTTGTCATACTCGTCAGTACTAAAAGTGGTATTAAAAATGCTATTAGATTCTTTATTTTACTCTTCCATTTCATAATTTCAATCCTTTACTTTGTTTAAACTGTTGGATATAGTCTATAACATCTCTAGTTCGTTTTAAATGTGCTTCCCCAATGGTTTCAGGATGCATTCCAAACACTTTTGTAGCTGCATAAACTGCTTCTATTTTCGGAAACCCATAAGACAAGTAATAATTCATCCCACATAAATCGGCTTCTTTTTCACTTCTCGTATTGAGTAAGTAATGACAGCCTTCATGGGCTAGTATGGCTACACGAACTGGAATAGAAAACTGCCTGAATAGTTTCCTTGATATTTGTACTCTTGGCATTTTTCGATGGGTTCTAGCTGGAGTAATTAATTCCAAACCATCACTTCCTACTATTTTTGGTAAATATTGAAATAGAAACTCATGATCTTTACTATCGTAAAATCCTGCGGGTAAATGCCCTGCCTTTTGTGCAAACTTGATGGAAAAATCCATAAATCGATGTTGCATCGGGTCAGCCCAAAAAGAAGGTTGTGGCATTTCTTTAATATCCAATCGCTCTATTTTAAAGCCTTTATAATTCCTTGTTTGCTTATTTAAAAGCTCCAATTCTAATTGGTCTGGAGTTACAGGAAGCATAATATTGATGCTTCGTAATACTCCTTTTGGTATAAAGGCTTTTCTTTTAAAATAGTTTGAAAAATACCGAATAGGATCATATACATGAATTCCTAACCGTACATCTTCTAAAGCTCGAATGCTTATATGAATGGTAAATCGTTTGCGATATGATGGAATAGGTATTAACATAGTTTATACTGGTATTAGCGCTTCTCTATCCATTGTTCTTTTTTGCATGTATAATGATCCGCCAATGACTAATACTAGTAGTAACACACCGCCAATAGCGATGAACATTCCCTTATTACTTTTATTTTTTTTCTTATCTGCAACATTGTCGCTGGTATTGCCACCACCAACTTGAAAACTGATACCACTTGTATCAGTTGTACTTATTGGTGGAGTAGCTATATCCATTGGTGGTTTTTGATTCATTCCTGTAACAGAATCCAAAGTATTACCAACTCCTTGAAATCCTCCTATACCTTTTATAGTATCGCCCACACCTTGCCAAAATTTTCTACGTCTAGCTTTTCGTTCGAGTTTGGAACGTCTTTTTCTTCTTCGTTTTCTTCTTCGTCTAAAAAACGCATCATAGCCGTCTTGCTTTTTAAAAATTGATATGGTTTCTCCTGCTATCATCCCTTTGCCATTTTATAAATTGCGAAGCCAATTCCTACTGTGGTAACTACAGCTACTACGCCTACAATCACTTTCTTTTTAGTTGACCATCCCTTTTTTGGTTTTGGCGTTTCTTCAGGTTTAGTTGTAGTATTGGTATCTTCAGTAGTTGTGGCTAATCCACTTTCTTTTTTAAGATTATATAATGCCCTGGCTTGGGCTTTAGATAACACCCCTTTTTTAGTTCCAACATTTGTTGTAATTGTGGGTAATAGAGGAGGTCTTCTCCTCACTAATCTTGGATCGATAGTACTTCCTTTTGGAACTCCTCGCATCGGTTTTACAGAAAACTTAGGCGCGCCAGTTGGACGAACTTTTATATAAGTCTCTGGTCTAGGTCTACCTTTTATAGGTATTAAACTTTGCATTGGGCGCATAGGACGAACTAACATTCTTGGCACCTCTTTCTTTATTTTTATCAAAGTTTTGATTGGACTCAATGGATTCAAAGGATTCATTGGGCGAACCAACATCTTTGGTACTGCTTTTTTTATTCGAATTAAAGTTCGAATTGGATTAAAACGCCTACGGATTTTTCTGAATTTCTTAAAAAAATCATCATGCATTTCTTCACTCTCATCTAAATATCCATTTGTAAATTGATCTTCTTGTCTACACATAACATATTGTATTAAAATTCTCTGCTATCGTGGAGCTACAGGAACAGGTTTAGGTTTTAAAAGCATTACTGCTGCACCTAATATCACAACACCACCAACAACCATCATAATCATTTTGGTTTGCTTTGCTGAAGCTGCTTCTTTTGCCTTTTGTTCTTCCTTACGCTCTCTTCTTTCTTGTTCCTCTTTTTCTTCTTTACGCCTTCTACGTTCTTCTTCTTTTCGTTCACGTTCAGCACGCCTAAGAGCTTCCTTACGTTCTTGATCTGCTCGAATACGAGCCATTTGTTGTGCCATATCATTTTTTACATTGGCTACTACAGGGGTAGGTACATGACGAGGACGTCGTTTCTTTTTGAAGATACCTCCAATTCCTCCTATTAGCCCTTTGGCTAATCCGCCTATCAGTCCGCCTAAAAAACTATCTTCATCATATTCCATCAATTCATCGGCATTTTTCTTGACATGAAGGGAAACTAACTCCCCTAAATCACTTTCAAACCCTTTGTCTTGCTGACTTAATAATTCTACTGTAGCACTAATAAGTTCTTTATAAGTGGGTATGCCATCTATTCCTACTCCATATTCATTTAATAAGGATTTAACCGCTAAAGGCTTTGTGTAAATCAAATGAGAAAGAATACCTATAAACTTGGTATAGGTGGGACTTTTCTTATTTCCATTATATCGTTTCATACTATTTATTTTAATGAACTACCAATGAGTATTCCTGCGGTAAAGGTTAGTGCTAATACCACTAAATGCTTCTTGGTAATTGTTCCATCTTTTTCTTGCTGCTCTGGTGCTGTTTCTTGAACAACTTCTTTTACTTCTTCTTGGATTTTTTTTCTGAGTACATTCCATGTTTCTTGTGCTTGTAAAGCCAAGTCTACATTTGTTGGAACTTGATTGGATTGAACCATTATACTCTTATAATGCTCTTGTAGTGTTTTTAAGGGCATTGTGTTTAATTCTGCTACTGTATATTGTTTTTCTTTCTTATTACAACTCGTACATACACCTATGGATGGCATAAAGCTATGTTCTCCACATGATCCACAAAATGAATCTTCAGTATTAGTATTGTTAATTGAAATTTCACCATCTTTCTTAGCAATACGAATGATTACATTCTTATCAGGATGGATGCGAATTAAATCTTTTACTATAATTCTACCTTGAGTGCGGATAAGCACTTTAATCTGTGAGAGTACTTCTTGTAAATTTCTTGATGGTTGAACACCATGCTTTCTTAAAAGTTTTCTAGCCTTCTGAGGTTTACTAAAAACGATATAGTCAATACGTTTTTGAGCAAACTTTGAACGCTTGTGCTTGTTATTATCCATTTCCTTGAATTTTAAATAACAACCAAATCGTTCCTCCTTGTACGATTTGGTTGTTTACATTCTAATTAAATTGGCGTTTAATAACGTCTTCCTTTGTAATATCTCTTTGGAGCAAATTGTGACGGTCTACCTGATGGCCTAGCAAAACGTCTTCTTGGATGAGCATATCTCACTCTTGGTCTAAATCGACGTACTGGACGTCTGCGATTTCTTTTTCTTGGAATACCAAAAGCATTTCCTCCACGAGTACGCTTTAAATCTAATTGAGGTAATCCAGTCGTTCTAGGAGCACGTGATAATTCAGCTACGTTATTCCCTTTTAACAAGTTACCCATGTTGGTTCTTGCTCTAATGGTCATTGTAAATACAATAGTAACTCCATCATTAATAGTTAAACGTAAAGAATCTTGACCTGTAACACTCATCTCAAAAGCAGCATCATCAATTAAATTTTGTGTGAAATTTTGTGGTGATGTCGCATTTCTTGGTTGGTATACTTTTTCTTCATTAGTTCCTGTTGCAGTTCTTTTGATAATCTTTAAAATATTATCGAACTGTAGCGGATTACTAACTGAATACTTCATACCAATAATCTTGAATGGATTGGCTTTAGATTCTTCTCGAACTTCTCCATGTGAACTCTCTTGCACATCTACAGTTACACCTGCGGGTTGTGCAGCTCCTTCATTTGCTCCGAAAATAATTGCTTCGGCAGCGGCTCCTGAAGTATTGGTAACAACAATGGTTAACGTTCTGTCATTAGCATCTATCTTTCCGATGGAAGTTTTTTTATAACTATCGAAATCATTATCTTCTTCTACTTCTACAAAAGAATCATATTGGTCGCCGAAATCTTCGAATTCATCTGAACCAAAATGTGGCTCTACAAAATCATCGTAACCTTCATTTTCTTCAAATTCTTCCTCGTAGGCATCTTCGTTACCATCAAATCCTTCTGCAAAATTATCTTCGTAATCTTCTTCGTAAAAATCATCAAACTGATCTTCGGCTTCATTTTGGTAAGCCATTAAGTCGTCTGCAAATTCATCTCTCATAATATTAAATTTTATGAAATTCTATTCGCTGTTGATTTAAACTGTTATGCCATATAGATACTTTTAAGGGTATCAATAGGATAACAGCCTAAATACATTCAACAAACTGTTCTTTTTAATTGGAAACCATTCTCTATGCGTATAGCATCGTTGTTTTCAGTTCGCCTAACTGCTATGCCACTTTCTTTACGATGGGCTTTTCGGCTTTTTTGGCGTCAGCTAATTTTTTAGCTTTTCTTTTTGCACGTATCGGAGCAACAACTAAGGTTCCAATCAACACTCCTACGACTAATGCACCTGCTATCATAAGTACAGGCTTCATCGCCAAATCTTTTGTTATACTCATTGTTCAATTATTTTTTAATTCTTCAATGTTGAGTACTAAATTGCGAAGGAATAACCGAATAAAGAAGGTACGTGATTGTACACCGTTACAATTTTTGAAGGCTGTTTTTGAATGTTTTATGGACAATCCTAGTCATACTGTGATCTCCAATTTATCCCCCCCATTAATTAAAAGCTCATTTTCATGAACAAAAAAGGGCGTATTTTTTAAAAGTTTTTTCAATCCCCAGTATAGCAAGGGATTCAAAGGGTTTTGATTTTGTTTGAATGGATATAGAAAGTGGTGAAAACGTGTAGTTAATCGATAAACCCAATAACCATAGGACTTCCAATTTATACCCCCCATTAATTGAAAAGAGTGAATTAGCTGAGTTATTTTTAATCTAATGCAGATATTTAAGCCTGAAAATGTTCTTTAGGTATAGATTTAAATAGCTCCAAATATACCCTGTTACCATTTTTTTGAATCTGTTACCATTTTTATTTGAAAATGGTAACAGATGAAACCTCTTATTTTACTGATGGTTTCAGGGCAAAAAACGTAAAATGTTACCATGTTACCATTTTTTTGCAACTTGGGATACTTTGAGGAGAAGAGAACGGAAATTAAGTCTTTTTATAACAAATTTGATAATGATAAAAAGTAAATTTTAATATATTCTAAAAATTAATTACGCTATCAAGAGCGTCATCAGCGCTTTTGTTTATAAAATTCGATTGATAACCTATTGTGGTTGTTATATTACTATGTCTATATAATTTTTGTAGCATATGAGGAGTAATAGAATCTGCTGCTATATTACCAAATGAATGCCTAGCAATATGATTAGTTATTTTTTTATTTATTTTTGCTTTAGTAGCAATTTGAGCTAAATAATAATTAAATTTTTTAATTGCTGTTTTTTTCTTAGCATAAACATCTTTTGGATTATTTTTATTTGCCTTTTTTAGCTCTGGAAATATGTGACTTAAACCCTCATATTTATCTTCTTCATAGTATTTTAATATCGCAATTACTTTTTGGTTTAATTTTAAAGATGTTTTCTTATTATTTTTTCCCATTTTATAATATAATCTTTCATCTCTTATATCTCTCCACTTCATATTTAAAACATCTGAAATTCTAATTCCAGCTAAATAGAAAGAAAATAACCAAACATTTCTTGTGTGCCATATTGGAGAACCTTCTTTTAAATCCAATTCTTCTATTTTAATAATCTCATTTTTATTAAGACCAATCTTTATTGTTTCTGGAGCTTTAAGTTTAAAAGTTTTTTTCTTTCCTATTTTTTTACCAAAAGGATAACAACTTATATCAACTAACCCATCACTTATTGCTATATTATAAATAGTTCTTATAAACCTAAGTATATTAAAAATTGACGTATCTGAAAGATTAGTTACAGTTTTTAAGTATGATTCAAATCGTTTTAAAAACTTAACATCTATATTTTCAAATTTAATTTCTTTATTATTTAAAAAATCTTTAAGACGTGTAAGGTATCCTCTTGATGATATAGCCTGATTAAATTTATTCTGACTTTCGTAATTCTCACAAAACTCTTCAGCAACATCATAAAAAGTATAACTAGCCTTAGGTTTGTTGTTTGCTAAATCAATAATTTCTTTTGCACTTAATCTTTTATTATTTGTTTCTAAGTCAAATATTATATCATCAATCTTATCAAATTTCTTTCTCATTAACTTATTTAAATATCTGTATTTCGGGTGAGAAGTTTTTACCATTTCTCTTATTTCATCAAAGTCAATTGGATTTATATCATATCCTGAGTAATCATAATTAGTCACCCTATCTATTGTCACTCTAACAACAAGTCTATGAATTTTAGTCCCGTCCTTTTTTTTTCTATAATGTAATCCTATCTTTGCTGAAGCCATTTTAAATTTAATTTTAGATTAACGAAAGCTATTTTGTTTAAAAATGATCCTTTTAAATAAAACGATTTAGATTTCATTTTATTTTAAATTTCAGAGTTAAAACATAGTTAAAACAATTAGCCTTTTTTAATGGTTTATAACGGTTTCAAAGTTAAAAAAAAAACACACTAAAACACTAAACAACAACCGTTTAAGACTATTTGAGACTTTTATAAACTGTATGTAACCAAGTTGAGGGGTTAGTGGAGGAAACTCCGTGGAAGTTCGAGTCTTCTCGTGCGCACATTTAAAACTCACAATAGTACTTATATCCTCTCCTATCACTAACACCATTTCCCTAAGCTTGCCAAATTAAATTCGCCCACAAACTGTACTTCCAAATTCAATTTTAAATCTTGGTAGGAAATCCATTATTATAATCGAACAGCATTCCACTAAGAACACAATTATTTTCATGCTTCTTATTCCTTCTAAAAATTGTAACTTTCAAGCTATTAAGTAATTTAAACTTAAAAAAAAACTTAAAAAAAGGTAAGAAAATCTTACCTTTTAGATATGGTTAGCTATAAAAACTTCATACCACTCTTTATTTTATGGAGCCTTTTGCTGTTCCCTTTTATAGGCATAAGTCAAGATTATTCAATGGGGCAAGTTAAAAGTGCCTTTATCTATAACTTTGGACAAGAAGTAAAGTGGAATAATTCGGCTATATCAAATACTTTTCAAATTGGTTTTATTGGTAATGATAAAGGAATGTACGAAAGCCTTTTAGTAATGTCACGACTAAAAAGAATAAAAGGAAAACCTATAAAAATTGTACAATTCAAATCTATTAATGAAATAAAATTCACGAATATCCTATTCGTTTCCAAGGAATTAAATACTAATCTAAACACAATTAATAGGAAAATTGACGGACAACAAACTTTACTGGTAACTGATAGGTGTACTGATAAAAAACAGATAATGATCAATTTTATTGAAACCAAAGAGAATAACGTCCTTTTTCAAATCAATAAGATTCCGTTTATACAAAAAAAGATGAGTTATTCCAATCAAATCCTTGTCCTTGGTGGAGAAGAGATTGATATCGCGAGGCTATATCTAGAATATGAAAAGGAAATCATCAGTCAAAATGAAAAGCTTAGAAACCGTCAAAAATTATTAGAAAAAAACTTAAGAAACATTGCTAAAGCAAAGAAGGAAATTGAATTACTAAAAACTAAAGTTGAGTTATTTGAATCGAGACTTAAGATTCAAGAGGATACCATCAGATCACAATTTGAGCAAATAAAAATTTACAATGAGCAAATAGAAAAAGAACAGGAACAATTGGAAGCTCTTCAAGATTCTTTAATCCTAGATAAAGAAGAATTTAAATTAAATAAGCAAAAAGCGACTCAGTTAGAAATAAAAATCAGTGAATCTGAAGCATTTTTGAAAATACAAGATTCCTTAATTGATTCAAAACAAGAAGTTATTGATGAACAAAAAGTCGATCTCTCCTCAAAAGAGGATGTTATTAGTGATCAGAAAAGGTTTCTCTATTTTTCTTTACTCATAATTTTACTTATTGCTATTTTGTCTTTTGTAATTTACAGAAGTAGTAGAGCAAATAAAAGATCCGCACGACTCCTTACAGAAAAAAATATAGAAATAAAAAAGAAAAATGAGGAGTTAGTCAATAAAAATGAAGAGAAAACAGCTATGATGAAAGAAATTCATCATAGAGTTAAAAACAATCTTCAGGTAGTAAATAGTTTATTAAAGTTCCAATCAAGAGAAATTGAAGATGATAGAATTTTAGCTATGTTTAAAGAGGCTCAAAATAGAGTTTTATCAATGGCTTTACTGCATGAAAAAATGTACCGCTCAGATAATTTGCAATACATAGATGTTCAGGAACACATCACTTTACTTGTAGAAGATTTACTAAAAACCTATGCTGTAGGAAAAAAAATAAAGCTAGATATAATTATTGAAGAAGTGGAAATTGGAATAAGGACATTGGTTCCATTAGGATTGATTATTAATGAAATGATTAGTAATACGTTAAAATATGCCTTTAAAAATAAGGATGAAGGAAAAATTACAGTCCGCATTAAATCCCTCGAAAGTGTAAAGTATGAAATGATTATAGGAGATGACGGAATTGGATTAAAACAAGAAAATAAACCTACAGGGATGGGAACTAAATTAATTCAAATTTTTACCAAACAATTAAATGGAACGTTGGAACAATTAGATCAACCAGGAACTGTTTTTAAACTCATTTTTGAAAGAATTGATACTGATTGATATATCGTACAGTTTCTAGTTTTGTATAATCATATGCTAAAGTATAGTATGAATTAAAAAACAGGAAATACAACAATCATAAAAGACAACTATTTAGCAAATTATAATTAAGTAGCCTACTGAAATCTTATTCTTTGTTCCAAAACAGCAGAAACCGGAGAATTGTTTCTAATGTATTGAGTGAATACTTCATCTTCAGTAATTCCCAAATTCACTTTTAAACTACTAGGGATATTCCCCAATGCAATAAATCCATCTCCCCCATCTGCCAGAAAATTATTAGTAAGCAGTGTATATTGAGTAATTGGATTGTATTCAACACCATCTATCATTATTGAGATAATACGCTGTCCAGGTATTACTAAAACGGGTGGATTTTGAGCTTGATCAATAACTTGCGCTTGTTTACTTATATCTACTTCAATACTAATTTCATGTGATAGTTGTTGAAATATTGAATGCGCAGCAGGCAATTTAGAAACGGAGCGCTCAAATGTTTGTTTCAATTCTGCTCCAGTAATAGTTACAAGTATAAGGGGGTTATCAAAAGGCAATAATTCATTAACCATAAGGTTTGTCCAATTACCTGCGGGGTAAACTCCATCTATACGGATGCTCTCATCAAATCGTATTCCCCCAGATCCTATCAATGAAAAATCAGAAGTATAACCATTTGTAACTGCATATTCCATCAAAGCATCTGCAACCATATTTCCAGCTAGATTTTCAACTTTTCTAATGATTTCCTGTTCTGTTATAAGATCAACCGCAACAACTCCAATAATCTTCGCTTCCATTATTGGCTTTTCTTCACAACAAGAATTAAAGAACAAACAATAGAATAATATGTATCTAATATTATATTTCATTTTATAAACTGTATTTCATTGTAAATAATATTGTTTCACCTGGTTGAGCCATCCCTTTTTTACCTAATTGGTGAATGCTTGTTGAATCTTCTGGATCAGAATATTTCGTTGGACCCAAATTGTTTCCACTAACTCGAAAAATTAGTTTTTCACTCACTATATATCCAATATTAAAACTTAATTGCCAATAATCAGGAATGCTAACATTATTGATACCTTCCAAAGGAAATCTATCATTAGACTCGCTACGCCCACCATAATTGAAACCGGTGAAAATATCAAACTTTTGTACGTTAAGGTTTAATCCGGCATTGAATCGAATAACTGGGGCATTCACCAAGCATTTACTGCCCTTAATAGGGTCATTAAGATAGTCGTTAAAACTGTCATCAATAACGCCCGATGTATCCCATTCAAATTTCCTGTGAAAATGTGAAAAATTTGCAAACAATCGTAACCTTTTTGCGAGGTCTACAGTACCGTCAACTTCATACCCCAAGCTTAGGGTTCTTCCAATATTTTCATAAGCACCTGGTGAACCAATGCCTTGGGGATCATAATTACCAATAATGTCATCATTTAAATTTCTATACGCATTCACACGAATTACATATTTCGGTTGTATATATTGTATTTCAATTTCCGTTGAATTGACTTTTTCAGGTTGGAGTTGATCATTCCCTAATGTCCCATTCCTCCCTATATTTGTTTTATCATAAAGCTCTTTAAAGGTAGGTGCCCTAAATGCCCGACCATATAAGAGTTTAACATTTAAGTTTTCTTTAATTTTCCAGACCATACCCAATCTAGGGCTAAAGAACTCACCAAAATCACTATACTTATCAAAGCGAAAACCAGCGGTAAACGAAAGGGTTTTTACCTGAAAATCTGCTTCATAGAAATAACCGAAAATGTTTCTGACCGCCTCTTTTTGATTAATAGCAACATTATCGTGATTGCCAAATACACCTACATATTGGTCCGCTGCAACATTGAAGTTTCTAGACACATCATACTTTTGAAGTGAAAGGTTCTCATAAATCAACCCAATTGTATTTTTGAATGAAGGCGTAACAGAATAGTCTAGCAATATTTTTCCTTTTGGGTTAATAGTTTGGTAATTTTCTTGGCTAAATTTTCCACCGGTAAATACACTACCACTGGACTGACTAATATATCCTGATGGACGTTCTTGTAAAAGATTGTCTACCGAAACAAAGTCACTATATATTTTAGGAGTTAGAGTCAATTTCTCTGACAATTTTATTTTATAAGATAAATCGGTTAAAATCTGATTTCTTTTTATATCCGAATTGGTCGATAAGGTATATAAACCACCAACCCATGATCCTTGATTTCTTGCTATACCAAACAGTGAGAATTTGAGGTTTTTATTACCCATTTTTAAATTCAAGTAACCATCCTTTAACCACCGATTAGTTTCTTCAGCACTTTCCTGATCTAAGGGTATTCTACTTCTTGGATCTATATTGGCTCCATCTGTTTGAATATACCCAGCTGATACCACAAATGAGAATTTCTTTTCTTTGCTATTGCTATAATTAAAATGCCCTCCAAATCGGTTAGTTGCACCTCCCATTAAAAACGCACTGTTCTCATTTTCTTTAGTCAGTATATTGATCACTCCAGCTACTGCGTTTGTACCATGATTTGCGGATCCAGGTCCACGAATAACCTCTATTTGTTCAATAAATTCTGTTGGGAAATCATAAATTGAAAATCCACTATAAAAATCGTTAATTGGAGATCCATCAATAAGAACTAGGACATTACCTGCTTTTCTTTCTCCCCTAATAGAAACTCTATAATTACCATCTGCGCCCATGCTTGTCTCAATTCCAGGTACGAACTTTAAAATATCAATTAATGATGTTCCACCTCTAGACTCAATATCTTGTCTAGTTATTACACTTATGATTGAAGGCGCCTCATCAATTTCTTTTTCTGACTCTGAAGCGGATACTACTTTAAGTTCGGAAAGTTCAGAAAGACTTAATCGCAGAAGATATGCTAATGAATCCTTCTTTTCTTGTGCAACCACGGTTACACAAAATAGAATAAAAAAAAACAGTATCGTAAACCTTAAAAAACCTGTCATAATATTCTTTAGGAGTATTTATGTTATCTATTGATTTATACTAAGTTACAAAAATTAATTAAACTTTTAGGTTACTATTTATATTAAAACCCACACTCATATAATACTCAATTTTCGGTGAATTAAGGAATTAGTACAGAACCCTAAAACGTGTAGCCCCTTATATAGCAAATGAAATTCTTCAACTAATCATTTTTTGATACCGAAATATTGTTGTAACTTTTTCTACGGTTAAAGAAATGTTAACACTATACTTAACTAACCTTTTAAATTTAACTTTGTTTATATAATATAAATTATCATTTATGAGAACTAAACTGTTTGTATCTATTACCACATTAATTCTTCTTGGATCATGTGTTTCACAAAAGAAATTTACATCCCTAGAAGATAAACAGAAAAAAACACAAGACTTATTAAATTCTGCAACCGTAAAACTGAATAGTTGTTTGGAAGACCGCGCATCCTTTTCTGCCCGTGCTAAAGCACTGGAAGAACAACTTGTCGATTTAAGAAAAACAAATCAAGGTTTAATGGAAAGCACTAAAGACCTTACCATTCTTACTTCAAAAGGAGCTGATAATCTTGAAAAATCCTTAGAAAGTTTACAAGAGAAGGATTTAAAAATATCACGTCTTCAAGATGCATTAACAAAAAAAGACAGTGTTACCTTAGCATTAGTTACTAGCTTAAAGCGTGAAGTAGGTATTAACGACCCGGACATCAACATTAATGTAGAAAAAGGAGTGGTATTTATATCTATTGCAGATAAATTATTATTTAAAAGCGGCAGCTATAATGTTAACAGCAGAGCTAAAGAAATACTTGCAAAGGTAGCTAAAGTAGTTAATAGCAAACCAAACTTTGAATGCATGGTAGAAAGCCATACAGACAATAAGTCTTTTGCTAGCGGGGTATTAGTAGATAATTGGGATTTAAGTGTAAAACGCGCTACTTCTATTGTTCGTGTTTTAGAAAGTTTAAACGTAAAACCTGAAAAACTTATTGCTGCAGGAAGAAGCTTTCACGTGCCATTAACTGACAATGATACTGCTGAAAATAGAGCGAAAAATCGTAGAACTAGAATTGTTATTTTACCAAAAATAGATGAATTCTATGATATGATAGAACAAGAAATGAAAAGTTTAGCTAAAGAATAAATCAAAAGCATCATATACTTAAAAAGCTCAATCTAACGATTGAGCTTTTTAGTTTTATATATTATGTATCTATTTCTTACAAAATATCCAAACTTCCTTTTCCCTCTCTTATCACCTCAACTTCTCCATTAGAAAAATCAATTACAGTAGAGGCAACATTATCACCATAACCTCCATCAATAACCATATCTACTTTATTTTGCCATTTTTCATAAATTAGTTCAGGATCTGTAGTATACTCAATAATATCATCTTCATCATAAATAGATGTCGAAACAATTGGATTTCCTAAAGCTTCAATAATTGCACGAGTGATATCATTATCCGGCACACGAATACCTACCGTTTTTTTCTTTTTAAACGCTTTAGGTAAATTATTATTTCCTGGTAAAATAAAGGTGTATGGTCCCGGTAAAGCACGTTTTAATATCTTAAATGTTGCGCTATCAATTTGCTGTACATAATCGCTCAAATGACTTAAATCATTACAAACAAATGAAAAATTTGCCTTTTCAAGTTTCACTCCTTTTATCTTAGCAATACGCTCCAATCCTCTAGTTTTGGTAATATCACAACCTAAACCATAAACAGTATCCGTAGGATAAATTACAATTCCACCTTTTTGCAACACCCTTACCACTTTATCAATGGCTGCAGGATTTGGGTTATTACTGTATATTTTAATAAACTCACTCATACTACATAAAGTTACTGAATAACATTCAATTTTGCAAAACGCAGTAATAACTTCTTTAAGCCACCATTAGCAAAACGAATTTCTGCTTTTTTATCTATTCCAACCCCTTCTATTCGTACAACTTCACCCTTTCCAAAACGAATATGCTCCACAACATTCCCAACTACCAAATCAGTAGCAGAACTAGAACTCACACTTCCTCCATCAGTATTAGGCTTTATTTTTCTTAATTTACGAGAAGCAGCTTCACTTGAAAATGATGATGGCCTACCAGAAACTGGTTTCTTTAAACGTAATTTACTTTTATCTACCTCTCCAAAAACATCAATATCCATCATGGGCTTAAAACGTCGCTCATGCATTGGTGTAAGAAATTCGAGATATTTATCATCAATTTCATCAATGAACCTACTTGGTTCTGCTTCTACTAATTTTCCCCACCTGTATCTACTCTGGGCATAGGTTAAATAAGCTTGTTTTTCTGCACGTGTTAATGCTACATAAAACAATCGACGTTCCTCTTCCAACTCACTACGTGTACTCATACTCATCCCAGAAGGAAATAAATCCTCTTCCAGCCCAACTATATATAAATAGGGGAATTCTAATCCTTTTGATAAGTGAATTGTCATTAAAGCAACCCTATCTTCATCTCCAGTATCATTATCCATATCAGTCGCTAAAGCAACATCTTCTAAAAATTCAGATAAAGCCCCTGTAGTACCATCCAATTCTTTTTGTTGTTCAACAAAATCCTTGATACCATTCAGCAACTCTTCAATGTTTTCAATTTTCGCAACCCCCTCTGGAGTAGCATCTTTTTTCAATTCTTGAAACAATCCTGTTTTTTTAGCTACATGTTCTGATATTTCAAAAGCTGTAGCTGTTTGATTCAATACTTGAAAACTCTGAATCATTAACACAAAAGCTTCTAACTTTTTACGTGTTCCTGCATTAATTTTTAAATCAGGAAGCTTGTGCAAATTTTGCATTACTTCAAAAATAGAGCGTTTGTAATGATTTGCTGTAACCACCAATTTTTCAATTGTAGTAAAACCAATACCTCTTGCCGGATAATTAATTACCCGTTTCAATGCTTCTTCATCAGCAGGATTAGTAAGAAGCCTTAAATAAGCCAATACATCTTTTATCTCTTTACGTTGATAAAAAGACAGTCCCCCATAAATACGATACGGTATATCACGTTTACGCAATGCATCTTCCATTGCTCTTGATTGAGCATTGGTACGATATAAAATAGCAAAATCACCGTTATTTAACTGATGTTCCATTCTGTTTTCAAAAATAGAACTTGCTACAAATCGTCCTTCCTCACCATCAGTGACTAAACGGTTTACTTTTATTTTTGGTCCATCTTCATTATGAGTCCAAACATCTTTTTCTAATTTAGTTTTATTATGTTCTATAATTGAATTTGCAGCCTCTACAATATTTTTAGTCGAACGATAATTCTGTTCCAAACGATACATAACCACCCCTTCATAATCTTTTTGAAAATTCAAGATGTTATTAATGTTCGCGCCACGAAAAGCATAAATACTTTGTGCATCGTCCCCTACGACACAAATATTCTGAAATTTATCAGACAATGCTTTTACAATTAAATATTGTGAGTGATTGGTATCCTGGTACTCATCTACTAAAATATATCGAAATCTATTTTGATATTTTGCCAATACCTCTGGGAAACGAGTCAACAATTCATTGGTTCGCAACAATAAATCATCAAAATCCATTGCTCCTGCCTTAAAACACCTGTCTACATATTCTTGGTAAATCTCCCCTATTCTTGGCTTTTTTGCCATGGCATCCGCTTCTTGCAGTTCACCATTTTGATAATAAGCTTTAACCGTTATTAAATTATTTTTAAAAGATGATATTCTACTTTGTACTTGTTTGTATTTGTACACATCTTTATCTAATCCTTTTTCTTTAATGATAGCAGAAATCAAACGTTGAGAATCCTGAGTATCATAAATCGTAAAATTGGTTGGATACCCTAGTTTATCAGCTTCAATACGTAAAATTTTTGCAAATATGGAGTGAAAAGTTCCCATCCATAGGTTTTTTGCCTCAGTTGTACCAACAATAGCAGAGATACGTGCTTTCATTTCACGTGCCGCTTTATTGGTAAAAGTCAATGATAAAATATTAAATGCATCTACTCCTTCGCTCATCAAATAAGCAATACGATAAGTTAATACTCTCGTTTTCCCTGAACCAGCTCCTGCTATAACAATCATAGGCCCTTCCTTGTGTAAGGTAGGTTCCTTTTGTGCTGAGTTTAACTCATTTATGTATTCTTGTATATTCTTCTCCATAATCGTTTCAAAAATACAGTTCTGAACTGGCTATTACAATAAGATAGTCATAAAGTTATGAACTATGCTTTTACCAACTATATTTAGTAAAAAATACCTACTTTTGAGAAAACGATTTTATTAAATAAATGGATATACTTCTTTCTTTTTTAGGTTCAATTTCATGGTGGCTGTGGATTATCATTGGATTAGTATTAATTGCTATTCGGGATGTACTACAACGCAACCACACTATTAGTCATAACTACCCTGTAACAGGACACATCAGATATTTATTTGAAAGTATTGGTCCAGAAATGCGTCAGTATTTTGTAGCTAACAACAGAGAGGAATTACCTTTTAATCGTATTGAACGCGGTTGGATTTATGCTTCTGCTAAACAAGAAAATAACTACGAAGGTTTTGGTACTGACAGAGATATTTATGCGCATCAACATATATTTATCAATAATGCGATGATGCCTTATCAAATAGGAGAAAATCATCCAAATAAAACAGATAATTCATTTGTTCCTTGCGCAAAAGTAATGGGACTACATAGTAAACGTAGAAAACCATTCCGCCCTGCATCAGCTATAAATGTGTCAGCAATGAGTTTTGGTTCCTTATCATCTAGAGCAGTTGAGTCTTTAAACAAAGGGGTTAAAATGGCTGGAGCATACCATAATACTGGTGAAGGAGGATTATCTCCTTATCATAGTAATGGAGGTGACGTGATTTTTCATTTCGGTACTGGATACTTTGGAGTACGAGCAGAAGATGGCGGATTCTCGATGGAAAAACTAATCAAATTAGTTGATGACAATCCGTTTATAAAAGCTATTGAAGTAAAACTATCACAAGGAGCTAAACCAGGAAAAGGAGGCGTATTACCCGGAAAGAAAATTACCGCTGAAATTGCAGGAATTAGAGGCGTAGAAATTGGTAAAGATGTGTTATCTCCTCCAAATCACAAGGCTTTTTCTAATGTACCTGAAATGGTTGAATTTATTGAACAAATTGCAGAAGCTACAGGGTTTCCTGTAGGTATAAAAGCAGCTATTGGTAAATTAGAGCAATGGGAAGAATTAGCTAACATCATGGTAAAAACAGGAAAAGGACCAGATTTTATTACTGTTGATGGTGGTGAAGGTGGTACAGGTGCAGCTCCCCCAAGTTTTGCCGATCATGTTTCCTTACCATGGGTATACGGGTTTAGTGATTTATATAAACTATTTCAGTCAAAAGGATTAAGTGAACGTATCGTTTTTATAGGAAGTGGTAAATTAGGTTTCCCTGCCAAAGCAGCTATGGCATTTGCAATGGGTGCTGATTGTATTAATGTAGCTCGTGAAGCCATGTTAAGTATTGGCTGTATACAAGCACAAGTATGCCATACAAATACTTGTCCTAGTGGTGTTGCAACGCAAAGTAAATGGCTGCAACGTGGTATTGACGTACCTATTAAATCGGAACGATTGGCGCAGTATTTTAAAACCTTTAGAAAAGAATTGATAGAAATTACTCATGCTGCAGGTTATGAACATCCTTCTCAATTTAAAATGAGTGATGTTGATGTTAATGTAGACGACCACAACTTATCAAAAGAATTGAATAGAACCTATAATTACGAAAAAACTCCAGTTCCATTTACTTCCATGGAATACTTAAAGAATTGTCAATATTTAGGAGGATCAGATTATATGAAAAAATCGAGTAAAATTTATACTTCTGTATTGAAAAAATAAGTTTATTTTTAGCAAAAATTACGGAGCATGTTTGATTATCAAAAATTAGTAGAATTTATATTATTTCTTTTTCCAGCCATCATAACTGGTGGTGTTGCATATTTATTTTTTAAAAGACATACTAAAAATGAAGAAGGTAGACGCCGATATTTGATACAGAAAGAAGCTCAAAAAACAGCTTTACCATTACGTTTACAAGCATATGAACGTATGGCATTGTTCTTAGAACGTGTAAACCCTTCTAACTTATTATTAAGAGTAAGCCCGCTAAGTAATGATAAATTAAATTATCAGCAATTACTTACTGCTAGTATTGAACAAGAATTTGAACATAATTTAGCACAACAAATTTACATAAGTGATGAATGTTGGAATGTTATTAAAACGGCTAAAAGTACTACGATGCAAATTATCCGTACTACTGCTGCTAATCCTGACATTAAAGATGCTGATAAATTACGTGAATTAATACTGACAAGCTTACTTGAAAAAGCATCGCCTTCAGAAACAGGAATGGCGTTTATTAAAAATGAAGTAAGCGAATTATTCTAAGAGTTTATCACGGATTCATAATCTATTTCACTCTCGTCTTCTAATTTATACTTAGCATATTCATAGCCTTGTTTCCACCATTGGGTCATTTGTTTTTTATTAAAGACTAATGAATTGTCCGTTAATTTTATTGGTGTATGATATAGGTTTAATGTTACACCATTGTGTTTTGCACTTAGTTTACCTAAGGCAATATCCTTTTTTTCTACCTGATCTAAAATTCCATCAAACAAATCAACCATTAACGAAAATGGATTTTTACCTATAGCTTTTCTATACGTAAAGGCTTCGGTATCTAGTATTATGGCATCTATTTCTGTAGCTCCTCTTAAAATTGCTTCTCTTATAGGTACTACACAAGAAAACCCACCATCAGCATACTCAAAATCATTTTTCTTAACCAAACTCATAAAAGGCACATAATTGCACGAAATCCAAATCCATTCACAGAATTCTTCGTAACTAAAATCTTTAATTGACTTATACTCGACCTTATTTAAAGTTAAATTAGTAACCGTAACAATAACATCTTTATCAGAGTTTTTTAATTCATTGAATTCTGCTATAGAAAAACTCTTTTTTATCAATCCTTTTAATCTTCTGCTTTCTCCAAAAGTTCTTTTCCCTTTTATCAATTGTAACAAAACATTTAAGTGATGTATTTGAATAAACTCCTCACCTTTTTTATAGCGGATTTTAAATGGTGATAAACTAAAAATACTATGTTGATTAACATTGGTATAAATACCATGCATTTTTTCAATATTAGATAATGCCAAATTAGGTATTAACAAACTCCCCGTTGAAGAACCTAAATACATATCGTATTCACGTTTTTTTTTATTAATAAGATACTCTGCAACTCCTCCGGCAAATGCTCCTTTACTTCCTCCACCCGATATTACTAATGCTTTCATGAATTGTATTTAGTTACTTAAAGATAAATTATATTTTTTTAGAGAGCAAATATATAGATAACTGAATTACCCTTCTTTACTTAAACGAGTAAACAGTTTTTTACAATAGGATCTAAAGCGCCAATTATGATGTTTTGTGGCTTGTTGCAAATTTTGTAAAACCTTAGAATTCACTAACCTCAACTCATCTAAATATTGAAAAGCATTTTTACGTACTTCAAAATGGAAAGCTGGATTAGTATACGCTACTAATTCCTCATAAAAAACACGGTATTTAGTTTTTTCAAATCCTTTGGTATTTAATGCCAAAGCTAACCATAATGTTCTTATATTTTTATCATTAAAACCAATAATAGCTTCTGTTTTATCTAAATATTTTTTTCTGTTTTCAGGAAAATTCAACCACAAGCACAATAAAGCTGTTTCAATAGTTTTATAGGACTTGTCCTTAAGAAAGCTTTCATAACTATTTTTATAGTTTATAGGGATCCTTTTGAATTTACCAGCATAAATTTGCCTAACTTTAATATCTTTTTCATTAAACCATGACTTAACATTGTTTGAAAAGTTATTAAAAACTATAGAATCTAATTCAATAGTTTTAAAATACTCTCTTGTTAATATTGGCTCTATAGTATTTGTCTTAATTCCTTTTTGAAGCAATTGAGTTACGTTATTTTTATTTAGCAACACTGCTGCTGCTACTTCAGGAAACTCACTAGACAACAACCAAGTATCAACAAAGTCGCTTAAATTTTGTTTACTTTCTTTTTCTACAATTTTTATAAAATCATTTGTATCAACATTTTTAAACTGATGTTTTTTTAAATATTTTTTAACAGATAATTTAAATAGACTATCCCCTACTCGATCTCGTAAACTATGCAATGCCCAAGCTCCTTTTTGATAAAAAGTTAAACTACTTGCTTTAGGGCTCATTAATGGAATAGTGTCTGTTTTTTGTGAGTGAATCAGTTGTTTTGAAGTTCCATACAGTTTATGGTAATAATAATTTTCTCCAAAAACCTCTCTTTCTGCTAACAATGCATAATAAGTAGCAAAACCTTCCTGCAGCCAATGATGTGTACCATGAGTTTCTGTAACCAAATTACCAAACCATTGATGCGCCAACTCATGAGCATTCACATTAACATAATTTTTATCAATAAATGCAGTACTATCAACTACAAAGGCATCTGAATATATAGTTATACTAGTATTCTCCATTCCAGCATATAAAAAGTCCTTTACTGGTACTTGTTTATAATTTTGCCAAGGATACGGGACTCCAATTTCTTCTTCTAAAAAATCAAACATTTGTTTAGAATAGCGATAAGTAGACTCAAACTTTAATGAATCTTTTGGATAATAGTACATTTCAAGAGGAACTCCGCTTTTGGACTTTTCTTCTTTATTAGCATATTTCCCTATAGCTATTGCCAATAAATAAGAACTCATAGGCTCTTGCATATCGTACTTCCAGTTATTGCGTTTTAATTTTTTATCAACATCTAATAATTTCCCATTAGTAATTACTTCATATTTTTCATCGAAAGAAATAGACAAATCAAACTCAACTTTTTCATTCATATCATCAAAACTCGGAATCCAATTAGAATTATCCTTTCCTTGACCTTGAGTCCACACTTGCGGATTTGCTTCTGAGTGCTCTTGATGTTCCCAATCAATGAAATACATTGCTTTTTTGGGGTGCGCTTCATAATTAAATGAGACAGAATATTCTTCCCCTTTTTTAAAGTTATTATACAACCATAACTTTTGGTCTGTAACTTTAAATGAAGTTCTTCTTTTTTTTAAGGTGACATTATCAAACGTCATATTCCTTGCGTCAATAAATATTGAGTCGGTAGCTACTTTAACTTTAAATGAATACTCAACTGTTCCCCTTACCTCTTTTTTAACAGGTAGAATCATCAGTTCAGCATTACATGTCAAAAAATCAACATATTCAGTTTGTTGTGCTACGGAACAGTTTATGCAAATAAGCAGTAAAAGTAGTGGGATTATTCTCATAGGATAAATCTATCAAAATCTAGTCCAAAAAAAAAGCACAATACTAAAAAGTATTGCGCTTAATTAATTTAATATATTTATTAGTTAACTGTAGGTTTTGTAATTGGCGTACTACTTTTAACAACTACATACGTAGAAGTAGCGTAATATGCATTTCCATTACCCATGTTATTAGTCCAATCTTCATAATCATACTCGAAAGTAAACATACTTCCAGCCATTGAGGTTGCAAAAGCATCTATTCTAGTTGGAACTCCCATACCAGGACACCATCCAGCTCTATTCGGCTCCCAGTTACCTGGATCTTGATTACTTACTGGATTAGACGAACAACCTAAAGACCCCATATAATGCTCAAATGTATTGGTTCCGTTAATTTTTACATCATGTGTTCTAAAACACCATTCTGCACAATTAGAACCTGGACTTCCAGTAGCATGTCCCCAACCTGAAATAACAGATCGTAAATGTGTACTTTCCGCATTAGCAGGAATCGTTATGGATTTATCCAAATCAAAAGTATGAGCCTCACCGTAAGGAACTCCATCAATTGAACTGGCATTATATTGTAAAACACCTGCTACTTCATAAAATTCATAATCTGGAGTACCTTCAATAAAATCAAAATCTACAGTGATTAAATCTGCTTTAGCAGTCCAATTTTCAATATATATTCTCAATTCTACTGTACCAGTTAACAAAGATTTGAAATCAGTAACATCAAATTCTAATCCTCTAGCTAATTGCTGAGTACCTGTCCAATATGGCGTTATATAACGTCCTAATTCGTACCAATCTCCCGTACTTACATCTTTAATTTTAACATTAGCAAACCGATCCCAATCATCACATCCAGTACCTGGACAATCAATTTGTACGAACATTTTAATTTGAGCAATATTAGTTAAATCTGGGTGCAATGTAAAGTTTTGTGTAGCTGATTGATTAAAACTACCACCGAAAGCTAATGCTTCCAGATTAAAAGCTACATAATTATGTGCTACAGGAATTCCTGTACCAGTTATATTAATTACCACATCATCAACTCCAATAGCTGATAATGTTAATACTCCATTTTTCACTCCTAAATCCGTGGCTCCAGGAATAAAACGAATATATAAATCTTCCTCTACCGAATTTATTGTCCCAAAAGCATAATTGACTGTATTAGAATACGTAGTATTATTCTTTGAAATTTCAAATAGACCTGTTACACTTACTGTTACATCATTTTCTAGGTTCAATCCTTTTACCTGAATCATCTGCTCAGTACCGACAGTACCGACAGTTACTTCACCTAAATCACCTACAGTACCAATATTTTGAATTTCTCTTGGGATTTCTAAACCATTACCTACCAAATCAATCACAACATCATCAACATCGACGGAAGTAAGAGTTATTGCTCCATTTTGTACTCCCAAATCTGATAACGATGGTATAAAACGTACATAAATATTTTCTGAAACAGCATTAATACCATTAAAGTCAAACGTTATTGAAGTAGTATAAGTGATATTATCCTTAGAAATTTCAAAAGCTCCTGAAACCGTTGCTATTAAATCATTTTCTAAATTTATTCCTTTTACCTGAAAAACTTGCTCGCTAGATATATCTGTTACTATTATATCTCCAAATGACTCAATTGCTCCGATTGTCTGAATTCCATGAGGTATTTCTAAGGCAGTAGCAGTTAAACTTACAGAAACCTCAGAAAAATCATTTGAAAGAAACACTAAATTACCGTTTATATTACCCAAAGCTTCTAAAGTTGGGGAAAACCTAACATAAATTTGTGCCGTAGAGTTATTTAATTCCTCAACTGTTAGCACTAAACTGGTAACGAAATCTATATTGTTTTTAGAAACTTCAAAATTAGAACTCGACGAAACATTTACTGAACTTCCTAAATTAGCCGATTGAAGCATTAAGCTTTCACTAGCAGAAAACTCCCCTGCTATTGTTGGTTCAAAAGTTATTTCAGTTACTGACACACCAAAACTAGGGATCAAAATAGTTTCATCATCTTTACAGGAATTAAAAATCACAGCTAAAAAACAAAATGTTAGCACTGTAATAAGAATATTTTTTTTCATAATAATCAATAATTTATTGGGTTAAAAAGTAAAACAATGATACAATAAATAAGCTTTAAGAAAAAAAATGAGGGATAAAAGATCATTAAAACGAGGCGAAAAACAAGCTTATTAAACTTTTTATTTAGTATTATTCTGTATATATTTGATTATCTAAAACGTGTAGAAATTTGAATACACTACAAACTCCAATTGATTACTTAAAAGGCGTTGGGCCAAGTCGTGCTGATTTACTAAAAAAGGAATTGGGCATTTTTACTTATCAAGATTTAATCAATCTTTTTCCAAACCGCTATTTAGACAAAACTAAATATTACAAAATTAATCAGTTGCAACGCAATGCATCTGAAGTACAAATAGTAGGTAAAATCATTAATTTGAAAATGGTTGAGCAAAAACGTGGAAAACGTTTAGTTGCTACTTTTCAAGATGAAACCGGAACTTTGGAATTGGTATGGTTTCGCGGTCAGAAATGGATAAAAGATAGTATAAAGCTTAATGTACCCTATGTCGTTTTCGGGAAATGCAATTGGTTTAATGGCTTTTCAATACCACATCCAGAACTAGAATTGCTCACAGAACACAAAGCAAGTATTCGTTCGGCAATGCAAGCCATTTATCCATCAACTGAAAAACTAACTAATAAAGGTGTCAGTAATAAAGCTAAGATAAAGCTGATGCAAAACTTGTTTCAAGAAACAGGCGCCAAATTTCAAGAAACCTTATCTCCTTTGTTAATAAATGAGTTAAAACTACTTTCAAAAACTGAAGCAGTATTTAATATTCATTTTCCTAAAAGCCCTGAATTATTAGCTAAAGCACAATATAGACTAAAGTTTGAAGAACTCTTTTTTATTCAATTACAACTGATATTAAAAAATATCAGCCGAAAGCATAAAATAAAAGGATTCCCCTTTGATCAAGTAGGTGAACTATTTACTAAGTTTTACAACAATCACCTACCCTTTGAATTGACAAATGCTCAAAAACGGGTAATCAAAGAAATCCGAAATGACTTAGGGAGCAATGCTCAAATGAACCGATTACTACAAGGTGATGTTGGCTCTGGAAAAACTATTGTTGCGTTAATGACAGTATTACTCGCTATTGACAATGATTTTCAAGCTACCTTAATGGCTCCTACAGAAATTCTAGCGACACAACATTATCATGGTATTACTGAACTTGTTAAAGACTTAAATATCAATGTTAGATTATTAACAGGCTCCTCTAAAACTTCCCAACGAAAAATAATTCATCAAGAATTGGAAGATGGGACTTTACACTTATTAATTGGTACACATGCTATTTTAGAAGACAAAGTAAAATTCAAAAACCTTGGCTTAGCAATTATTGATGAACAACATCGTTTTGGAGTCGCACAACGTGCTAAACTTTGGAAGAAAAATTCATTTCCCCCACATATATTGGTCATGACTGCTACACCAATACCTCGTACTTTAGCTATGAGTTTATATGGAGATTTAGATATTTCAATAATTGATGAATTACCTCCAGGTAGAAAAGCTATTAAAACAGTTCATCGATATGATAGTAATCGTTTAAAAGTATTTGCTTTTATGCGTGATGAAATTAAAAAAGGAAGACAAGTTTATATTGTTTATCCGCTTATTCAAGAATCTGAACAGTTAGATTATAAAGATTTAATGGATGGTTTTGAAAGTATTTCACGCGATTTCCCAAAACCCGATTACCAAATTTCTATCGTCCATGGAAAAATGAAACCAGCTGATAAAGAATTTGAAATGCAACGTTTCATTAAAGGAGAAACACAAATAATGGTAGCTACTACAGTTATTGAAGTTGGCGTAAATGTGCCCAATGCTAGTATGATGATTATTGAAAGTAGTGAACGTTTTGGTTTGTCACAACTGCATCAATTACGTGGACGAGTTGGTAGAGGTGCTGAACAAAGTTTCTGTATTTTAATGACCAGTTTCAAACTAAGTACCGAAGCTAAAACCCGACTAGAAACTATGGTTCGTACTAATGACGGATTTGAATTAGCTGAAGTGGACTTAAAACTTCGTGGACCTGGAGATTTAATGGGTACCCAACAAAGTGGTGTTTTAAATTTAAAAATTGCTGATATTGTAAAAGACAATGACATTTTACAACTAGCTAGAAACTATGCTATGCATATTTTAAAAGACGATCCTTCACTTTCAAAAGAGGAAAATAAAATTTTAAAATATACCTACCAACTTATTGGAAAACATAAAAACATTTGGAACTATATTAGTTAAATGCCAACAATATTAATCCAATACAAACTTAAATCCTCCAGAAACAATGCTAGCTTTTAAGCCATCTGATCTATTATAACTACTATATTTAAGATCGATACTTTTAAGTCCTAATTTGAATATTTTTAGTTTTGTGAAAATATCCGTGTATCGTAATCCTACACCATATTGATTGCTATTAAATTTCGATAAATCATAATCAGAAGTATAAAACTCCTGAGTGGACAAATGCGTATTATAGCCCGAAAAATAATCTGCTTCTGTTTGTGTATAATATCTATAGGTAGGAATAACCGCAAAGGCTCTAGTAATTTTTACTGGTAATTCAATTTCAGCTGTATGTGCGGTTATTCCCCAATTATCTGTATACAATCTATAATACGACCTAAAAGTTACATATTCATTTATAAAATAGTTTAAACGCATACCAATAGGTAGTTTAAAACGAGTATCTGGTAAACGTTCAATATCATCTGCGATATGAAAGTCTTCAATAAAAAAGTCTGTTCTATCCGCAAAATAAACTCGTTGATGAGGTGCAGATAATAAACCTTCCTGATGAACAACATCTAAAAACAAAGATCCTTGCAGTTTTTTAGTCAGTATTTGTGATACTGAAGCAGATAAAGAATAGGTATTTCTTCCTAGTTTATCAATTTCTGTATAATTAGAAGTATAACCTACTGGAAGATTAAACCCTGATCTAAATTCTGAAGGGTATTGAGGATTCCAGGTATCTATGTACGCATTCGCTTTTAAGGAAACTTCTGTGTTTTTTTGATTAAATAATTTTGCTATATGACCACCAAAACCAATTGAAAAATAATCATATTCAGATGCCACATTAAGATTCGCACCCCAAATAGTATTTCTGTCATCTGAGGAGTGACTATAATCAAAGCTACCATTTATCCAAGTATCTTTTGCTGATGCTCCCGATGATTCAGCCCATGGACTAGCAGGTTGTTTTCCATCAAATGGATCTATATTACTTGATGAGGCAGATGAGTATGCTGAAATACCTATCTCAGCCGTTAGCACATCGTCATCATTTAATGGTAAAGCAACAATAAAAGTTGGCGTAATATCAGTTAACTTTTCAGTACCAATACCACCAGTAACTGCAGCATGATCACCATCTTGAGTATAATAACTCATCAAGAAATCTACCTCAGCTTTTTCTAATACTCTTTTCTTAAAAATCGTATCAGTTTGCTTCTCTTGAGCAAAGAATAACGATGTGAATAATAATAATAATAATAATAATACGATACTTAATTTATTCATATGTTTTCTTTAAAGTTCCCTTGAGGATATTAACTTTTAAACATGGCACAACTAGTTGTTTAATTACACCCACAGCCACCACCTGCTTTACCTCCATTGGCTCCAGAAGCTGCCTCTCGATAAACCTGAAAACTAGTTTCAAATTTATTAATTTTATTTGCTGTCAACTTCATATCAGCATCATTCACATATACTTTTTCATATTCCTTTACTGCAACACATGAGTTCATTACTAATACAAGAATAGTTACTAATAAAATACTGGATTTAATTTTATTCAACTTCATTTTTTATATTATTTGAGTAGTATATTTTTCCATTATTGGTAACAATAATACAATCTACAGTTGTTATTTGATTTACAAAATATAATCCTTGTTCTGCTTCCATCACAAAAATTGATGTTGCCAATGCATCAGCTAATTCAGCCTTGGGAGCAAAAACAGAAACACTTATAATTCCTTGTGACGGATATCCTGTTTTCGGATTTATAATATGGGTATACCGTTTACCATTAATCATTACATATTTTTCATAATTACCCGAGGTAACCACTGCTCTATTTTCAATCGGAAACCAAGCGAAAATTTTATTTTTATTTAGTGGGTTTTTTACACCAACTTGCCAAGCTTTACCATTAGATTGCTTTCCCCATGTTGTCAAATCTCCTGAAGCATTAACGATTCCTGCTATAACTCCTTTATTCATTAATAAGGCTTTAGCTTTATCTGCAGCATACCCTTTCCCTATTCCTCCAAAGCCAATTTTCATTCCTTTCTTTCTAAGAAAAACAGTACTATTTTGTTTATTTATAACAATATTTTCAAAGCCCACTTTTTCTACAGATGCATTAACCTCTTCTTTAGAAGGCATTTCTGTAACACTACCATCAAACTTCCAAATTCTATCCATGGATGCAAATGAAATATCAAATGTACCATCTGTAATCTTAGATATTGCAATAGAACGTTCAATCAGTTCAATTAATTCTCTATCTACTTTAACTGGTTTTATTCCTGCATTATTGTTTATTAAAGTTGTTTGAGAATTCTTATCCCAAGAGGATATTAAGTGCTCTATCCTTTTTATTTCAGTTATAGCAATATCTATATATTTAATACTTTCAGATTCATTGGCTGCTACAACAGTGATTTTAAAATCACATCCCATCAATAGCAATTCCTTATTAAACTGTTGCTGAGAAAAACTAGCTAAACATAAGAAGAGTAAACTATAAGTAAATACATTTTTCATATTATTTTATTAATGCATTAATACTTTCTATGTATGCCTTTGCTCCTATATTTTTGTACCCAAGATTACCTAATGACTTACCTTTATTATTTAAAACAACTACTAAAGGGAAAAAACCATTTTGATTATATTTTTCAGCAAGTTGATTATTGTGTGTTTGTTGGTCTTTAGATAATTGATTTTTTTTGCGCTGAGGGAAGTCAGCTTTTAAAAGCACATAATTTTCTGAAGCATACTCTTTAAACTCTTCAGTATTGAAAACTTGCTTCTCTAACTTCATGCAAGGTGCACACCAATCAGATCCGGAAAACACTAATACAATTGACTTATTATTTTCTATAGCTGTTTTCTTAGCTTGTTCCACATCAGTCATCCAATTTTGAGCAATTGCAGACTGACAAACGAAGAATAATAGCATAATCAATACAACGTTTTTCATATTGTTTATTTAAGGGTTTACATATACAACTCAATTATTAGTCAGAATTATATATCACACTTAACAATTTAATAAAACATTAACATATAAATAGTATTTTGAGATTATAAATAACCATTCCACATAAAAAAGCCCTGCATAACTGCAAGGCTTTAAAATTATATCTAGAAGAATCTTTTAGTACTCAAAAGTACCATATTCACTAGTAATTGTTAATTTTTTAGAATCAGATGCCTCTACTCTTCCTACTATTTTAGCATCTACATTAAACGTTTTTGAAATTGCAATAATATCCTCTGCTACTTCTGGCTTAACATATAACTCCATTCTGTGACCACAGTTAAATACTTGATACATTTCTTTCCAATCAGTTTTTGATTGTCCTTGTATCAGCTTAAATAATGGTGGAATTGGAAACATATTATCTTTTACAACATGTACATTATCTACAAAATGTAAAATTTTAGTTTGCGCACCTCCTGAACAGTGAATCATTCCATGAACGTCATCACTTTTATATTTAGCTAATATTGCTTTTATAATAGGCGCATACGTACGTGTTGGTGATAACACTAATTTTCCAGCATCAATTGGAGAATTCTCCACAGCATCTGTTAATTTTGTATTTCCAGAATACACTAAATCCTCTGGTACAGCTGCATCAAAACTTTCTGGATATTTATCAGATAAATACTTATGAAATACATCATGACGGGCAGATGTTAATCCGTTAGACCCCATTCCTCCGTTGTACTCTTTTTCATAAGTAGCCTGACCGAATGACTCTAAACCAACGATAACATCACCAGGAGAAATATTAGCGTTATCAATTACATCAGAACGTTTCATACGAGCTGTTACTGTAGAATCAACAATTATAGTACGTACTAAATCACCTACATCAGCAGTTTCACCTCCTGTAGAATGAATTGTCACGCCAAAACCTTTTAACTCAGCAATAAGCTCTTCAGTACCATTGATTATTGCAGATAACACTTCTCCAGTAATCAAATTTTTATTTCTTCCAATAGTAGAAGAAAGCATGATATTATCGGTAGCACCAACACACAATAAATCATCAATATTCATGATTAACGCATCTTGAGCAATTCCTTTCCAAACAGAAACGTCGCCAGTTTCTTTCCAGTACATATATGCTAAAGATGACTTTGTTCCAGCACCATCAGCATGCATGATTAAACAATAATCCTCATCACCAGTTAAATGATCAGGAACTATTTTACAAAATGCCTTAGGAAATACTCCTTTATCAACATTTTTTATAGCGTTGTGTACATCTTCTTTTGAAGCTGAAACACCACGCTGACTATATCTTTTTGAAATTTCTGAGCTCATATTATCTTGAGTAATTAGGTGACTCTTTAGTAATAGTTACATCGTGTGGATGACTTTCATTTATTCCTGATGCAGTAATTTTCACAAATCTACCAGTATCCTTTAGCGTCTGAATGTCCTTTGATCCACAATACCCCATTCCTGCACGTAAACCACCTACAAACTGATGAATACTTTCATGTAATTCTCCTTTATAAGGTACACGACCAACAATACCTTCTGGCACTAATTTTTTAATATCATCTTCAACATCTTGGAAATACCTGTCTTTAGAACCTTTTTTCATAGCCTCTACAGACCCCATTCCTCTATATGATTTGAATTTTCTTCCTTGTAATAAGATTGTTTCTCCTGGAGATTCTTTTGTCCCTGCTAATAATGAACCTAACATTACACAGTCAGCTCCAGCAGCGATAGCTTTAGGAATATCTCCTGTAAAACGAATACCTCCATCAGCGATAACTGGTACTCCTGATCCTTTAATTGCTGCAGCAACTTCTAATACTGCAGAAAATTGTGGATAACCAACTCCTGCAACAACACGTGTTGTACAGATAGATCCTGGTCCAATTCCTACTTTTATTCCATCAGCTCCTGCTTCAACTAAATATTTAGCAGCTTCTGCAGTTGCAATATTACCTACAATAACATCTAATTTAGGAAATTTAGCTTTTACACTATGTAATACATTTACCACACCTTTAGTATGACCGTGAGCAGTATCTATAATTACCGCATCCACACCTGCATTTACTAATGCTTCCGTACGTTCAACCACATCAGCAGTAACTCCTAAAGCTGCGGCTACACGTAGTCTACCAAATTGATCTTTATTAGCATTAGGCTTTAAAGTTACTTTAGTAATATCTCTAAAAGTAATTAAACCAACTAATTTATTATTAGCGTCAACAACAGGAAGTTTTTCAATTTTATTTTCTTGTAGAATTCCTTCTGCATCCTTTAATGAAGTACCTTGAGCAGTAGTAACTAAATTTTCAGAAGTCATTACTTCTTCAATTTTTCTTGTATTATTTTTTTCGAAACGTAAATCTCTATTAGTAACAATACCAATTAACAATCCATTATCATCAACAACAGGTATCCCTCCAATACTATGTTCTCTCATGTTACTTTTAGCATCAGCAACAGTAGCATCTTTAGGTAAAGTTATTGGATCAATAATCATTCCTGACTCTGAACGCTTTACTTTACGTACTTCATTAGCCTGAGCCTCTATTGACATGTTTTTATGTAACACACCAATACCACCTTCTCTTGCAATAGCAATAGCCATATCAGATTCTGTAACAGTATCCATTGCTGCAGAAATAATTGGAATATTTATGGTAATATTTTTAGTAAATTTTGCTTTGATACTTACTTCTCTTGGTAGAATCTCTGAGTAAGCAGGAACTAATAGTACATCATCATAGGTTAGTCCTTCGCCTACAATTTTATTGTTGTGTGTTGTCATAGTGCAATTAGTAATAATTGCGTGCAAATATAGTCATTTTTTATGTGATTGTTCTCATAAAAAGCATTTATATCTTCGGACAGCGTTTGCAATTTCTCTTTCCTTTTTTCTTGTATTTCTTACAACATTTACTTTTCTTTTCTATACATGTAGAACAATCAGTAGCTATAAAATTACAAGGACTTGATATAATAATTGGGGGCTGTAACATACTTATATTTATTTAAACTAATTATAAATAAAGTGCAAATATATAAAAAATGAGCTAATAATTAAATCATTAGCTCACCTTTATTCAAATTTAAAAAGAATTATACTTGTTGTTCGTTTGCTGGTTTGAAAGTCATTATATCTCTATCAAACATATAATGACCTGTTTTATCATCACCAATAATATTTAATTTATCAAGCATTGTTCTAGCCTGAGCTTCTTCTTCCAATTGTTCTGCAACATACCATTGCATAAAATTATGGGTGTTATAGTCTTTATGATTCAAGCACTCAAAAATAACTTCATTAATTTTTTGAGTTACGTGCTCTTCGCTTGATAAAAATTCCTCAAACAAATCGTTTAAGGAGTTAAAATCTGTTTTTGGCGCATCCAAGGCAGGGATAATAGCATTCCCTCCTCTTTCATTGATAAATTTCACCAATTTAGTCATATGTACACGCTCTTCTTCAGAGTTAGCATAAAAGAACTCAGAAACACCGTTATAACCATTTACATCCGCCCACGAAGCCATGGCTAAATAATGCATCGAAGCAGTAGCTTCATATCTTATTTGATCGTTTAATAATCGTTCTATTTCTTGTTTCATCAATGTATTTATTTTAAAAAGTAAAGTTACATAAAAATAAAACTACTAATGAAGCTTTAAAAAGCTTTTATTCCAAACAAGATTATATTGTTGTATTTTTTTTAACGACAATATAATTTAGTAAATTCACGTTTTTAAAAATTAGAACTCATGAGAAATTTATTATTAGCCTTACCAGCAATTTGTTTGATTGCATGTGGCTCACATAAAGAAACAGCGACTACGCCAACTAAAAACAAAATAACAAATACGACTACAACTGCTATTGCAACAACATACGCCAATACCATTACAGCTGCAGAAATGAAAACCGACTTATACATTTATGCTTCTGATGAATTTGAAGGAAGAGATACAGGTGAGCCAGGACAAAAGAAAGCGGTTGAATTTTTAAAGAAAGAATACCAGAAAATGGGTATTCCTTCAGCTTATGGTACTGATAATTATTTCCAAAATATACCTGTAGCTTATTTTGAAGGAAAAGCTAAAAATGATTCTGAAAATGTATTAGCCTTTATTAAAGGTTCTGAAAAGCCTGATGAAATATTGGTATTATCTGCTCATTTAGATCATATAGGTCATCATGATGGTGAAATTTATAGTGGTGCTGATGATGACGGCTCAGGAACTGTAGCTTTATTAGAAATGGCAGAAGCTTTTCATAAAGCAAAAGCTGATGGTCATGGACCAAAACGTTCAGTATTAATTTTACATGTTACTGGAGAAGAAAAAGGATTGTTTGGTTCACGTTTTTATGCTGAGAACCCTGTTTTCCCTTTAGCAAACACAGTTGCTAATATTAATGTGGATATGATTGGACGCGTTGATCCTGATCATGAAGCTAATAGAAACTATGTATATGTTATCGGAGCTGATAGGTTGAGTACTGAATTAGACGCTGCTGTTACCTATGCTAACACCAATCTAACTGATTTCACCTTAGATTATAAATATAATGATAGAAATGATCCACAACGTATTTACTACCGTTCTGACCATTATAACTTTGCTAAAAACGGAGTGCCATCAGTATTTTTCTTTAGTGGAATACACGCTGACTACCATAAACCTAGTGATACTCCGGATAAAATTGATTATCCGCTTATGACTACACGTACTAAACTTATATTCCATACCGCATGGGAATTAGCAAACCGTGCTGAACGTATTAAAGTGGATAGAGACGGAAATTAATTATAGTATTTCATTATTACTTAAAAAAGCTATTCCATTGGAATAGCTTTTTTTTGAACATTATATTTTAAGCACAAAAAAAGCCTTTCATTTCTGAAAGGCTTTTTGCTTTTGGGTGGAAGACGGGATTCGAACCCGCGACCCTCGGTACCACAAACCGATACTCTAACCAACTGAGCTACAACCACCAGATTGCGGGTGCAAATCTAAGTATAATTTTAATTTGAAAAAAAGAAAAAAGCATTTTTTTTCATAAAATTTTCAAGATGCTCATTGTCTGAATTTTACTATATCAAATCATGCAAGCTATCAACACCTACATAACGTTCTACGGTATATCCTTCCGCTGCATCAACCCCAATTAGTCTACCCAAATCTTGAGCTCTATACACAATACTATCAATAAAGTTCTTACTTGTTATTGGTGTTTCCACCTCATTACTTTTCGGATCATAAAATTGAGAGCTATATGCTTTTACGGCATCTACTTTTAAATCCATATAACCAGTTACATCAACTACAAAATCAGGCTCAATTGTTTTCCATTGAATATAATGATACACCTGCTTTGGTCTCCATTTATCTTGTATACTTCCACTTAAATCTGTCTCTATTTTTAATAATCCGGATAAAAAACAAGCTTCCGAAACTAGCTTGCTTCCTTTTGGATGATCAATATGCCTATCATCAATTGCATTACATAATACAATTTCTGGTTGATATTTACGAATCATTTTTATTACTTCTAATTGATGTCTTTTATCATTTAGAAAAAAACCATCTGCAAAGCCTAAATTTTCCCTAATATGAACCCCAAGAATCTTCTTTGCATTACTTGCCTCCTCATCTCTCAATTCAGCACTTCCTCTCGTACCAAGTTCTCCTCTAGTTAAGTCAATAATCCCAACTTTTTTACCTGCTGCAATTTCCTTTGCTAAAGTTGCTCCGCAACTTAATTCAACATCATCTGGATGTGCCCCAAAGGCTAGTATATCTAATTTCATCTGTTTACTTTTATTACTATATAAAATTAAAATGTGGAATAATATATTACAGAACCAATAATAACCAATAAACTTATAACAAACAATACTGGGCTTATTAATAAATATGGTTTTCTTAATTTATACAATACCGATCTTTTGGTTAAGATATTCATTTTTAGTTTCACCTCATTAATAGTGTCGACTGTAATAGTGTCAAATAACTGACTTATATCGGGAATAATTGTCTCCGCGCTTCTTTTAAAGCGAACATTATATGCTAAAAAGGCTATTTTATAGTTTTTTAAAAAGGTAGCTTTATCACACGTTACCGTAATTGAGTTAATTACTGACAAAACTTCTTTTAGCTTTTTATTTTTAGACGTTAGTATAAACGCATCCAAAAAAGTAATGATACTAAAAAACAACAGAAAAATCCAAAATTTACCTATTCTATCATAGAACTTTGGTTTAATTTGATAATGATAGGTAACCACTTCATCAATATTTTTTATTCTAGATGATACGGTAAACTTATTAATTGGATTACGAGTAATCACTGAAAAAGTAATATTTTCTGATTCATTTAATAAATCAAAATCTACTTTTAGTTTGCTTTTTTTAAGTTTACTAAACCATACTTTAATTGCTTCTGGATTTTTTTGAATTAAATCAAAATCAACAATAGCATTATCTTCTTCTAAGTTAATAATTAGTGGTTGAATTAATTCGTATTTAGAAATTGGATTCCCTTCATTATATACCTCAAATTTTGATTCATAATAGGTTCCTTTTTCTTGCATTTCATACAAGTAAATGGTTAAATCATTTGTACTGAAGTTTTGAAACAATAAATTTAATCCTACCAATACTGGTAAGATGACTATAAAATTTTCATATAAAAACTTTAAAATCTTAAATATAATATGATTTGGTTTTGATTTAATCGACACTCGAATGAAAAATAAGAAACGAAAATAAACAAAAGGATCAACACTATGGTTGATCCTTTTTTATAATTAATAAATTTATTCATAACAAAAACATAAAAAAATGTTTAAAACAAATTCTTATGTTTCTTTACTTTTACACATATTAGTAGTGCATCATTATTTTCTTTTATACTGCACAAATATTATTACTCCAATAAATAACAGTACACTCAAACCTAAACAGATATAACTTATTAATAACATACTGATTGTATTTAATTAATATTTTTTTTAAAAACATTTATATTTCATTATAAAGTATAAAATGATTGATTTGTAGCAAGAGGATTTCTTTAGTGCTAATTAGTTCTTTTTAATTTAGTTAACTGTACTTAGCGCTATAAATATAAGGATGTTTTGTAGTTCGACTATGTAATTATTTTATGTTTTCGATAACCGCATAAAAAAATTCGATATAACACCTATTCCTAAAATAATTTCAGCTAAAAAACGCATATAATATCGTTAATATACTGCCATTTATTTTTACTATCAACCTGAAATATTTAATGTCCATAAAAAAAACCAGCTCCCCAGCTGGTCTTTTCACTCTAGTTAACATGATAATTACCCAAATCACACATTAAACTTTAAATATCCATTTCCTTCGTTTAACGGTTATTCCATGGTAACGAAGGATCCTCTTTTTTTCTTTATTCCGTATTGCTTTAATAACAACTACTAATAAAAGCACACTAAATACAATATTGATAAAACTTATTGTTGACATACCTTATTTAATTAATACTTTCTTAGTTACTGTTGTACCATTATTATAATCAAATGTGACCAAATACGTTCCTGTTGCTACCTGAACTGGAATAGAAATCTCAGTAACATTAGTATAATCAGTACTTGTTTTTAAAACCTGTTGTCCTAATACATTATATAAACTCACTTTTTTTGCCGTAAATACTGATGAACTATTAATCATAATACTTCCAGTAGCAGCATTGTAAAATACAACCAAATCATCTGAAATGACATCCACATCGTCAATTGCTAATACTTCGGCAGCCTTAAATACTACATAAAAACGATCATTATATTCTCCCGAACCTAAATTGAATTCAACTGGTACTCCAGCTTCTAATTTAGTTGCTAAGTTTAATACTGCATCTAAAAAATACATTTCTAGTGATGGATCTAAATCTGCTAAGGATTGGACTTCAAACTTACAAATTCCTTCTGTACCTACTTTTATTTGTAATGGCAACTCTAAATCCTCATAAATAGCACCTATACCTTGAATAACTAACTTCTCATCTTCTATCTCTGTTTCTCCTTTTACCACCCAAGCACAATCAGTAACCTGATCATCCAACATTCTAGCATCATATCCGTAATTCAATCCATCTGCTAAACCTTCTTTTACCGCCAATAACAACTCTCGTTGTGGTCCTTCTGGAGTAGTAAATTTAAAATATACGCGTTGTAAATCAGCTGTGTTAGTTGATATTTCTTGAGTGGCTGCTTCTGATGCTGTTTTGGTAAATACAGAATCATCGGCAAATATGGACTCACGTTTATACGCACGTTGACCATTATTGAATTCAATAGTTCCCCCTGTCGGACTTCCTTGTACAAAGAATCCTTGAGCTACTGGCACATAACGACCTGGACGGATAGTTCCTGCTCCATTTGAAGACACATCAGGATCAGGAATTGCTATAACACCTCCTGCTAAATTATACGTTGCATAACCTCCTTCATAGGCAGCAAAAACATGACTGTTATTTGTTGAAAAGTGCTCCCAGAAGTATAAAGCTCCTGTTGACGATCCTGAACCAATAACATCTCCAGCGTTTTCTACACTTGCCAGATTGTCGTTTATAAACTGATCAGCATCCAAAGCACTTGCATAAGGATTACCAACTAAATACACATTGTTGGCACCTATAGTATGTTGTATTATTCCGTTGTTCGGTTTTCCACTAAACACATAATTTTGTGTTCCAGTAGCTGCTCCTGTTCCTTTTTGAGTATACCCTTCTCCTACTTTTAAAGTACCTGTCGAACGAATTTGAACCCAATTAGCATATAAATCTGGTTGATTTACATATTTAAACATCCAATAATCCGCTAATGTAATTGGTGAGCCTGATGCTCCATCATACCCTGATGTATTAAACGTTATGGTTTGTGGTGTAGCTGCTGTAGTTCCATCTTTTAAAATTCCAGCTATAGAATAATCCGTATTATTAGCTGTAGTATTAATTGGATTTACCGGACTTGACCAAAAGTTGTAGTTGTAAATGCTAGTTTGCCCTTGCTGATCTCGTTCTAAATATCCAGCACTGGTAATATCTAAATCAGAATTTGTTGTCTGAATTAATTGAGATTCATCTACTAAATCTATTTGACCATCTAATTTTAAATAACTTGTATTTTGTAATAACTGATCATTTTGAATTTCTAGTTCTGAACCAGAATCTACTAATAATCCTAAATGTGTATGACTTGCGGTAGTAGTTACTTTGGAATTATTTGTTACTTGTACAATTGCCCAATCTTTATTTGGTAAACTCGTAATATCCCAAACATTACCATATTCCCATGTACCAGTTGCTGTCCAAGATCCTGATGTATTAGCTACATAAGGAATTGGAGCAGTTCTGTTTTGCGCCGTTGCTACATTATAAACTGTTGCTAAAACTCCTGACCCTGAAGTATCAGTGGTTAAACCTGCAGCTACAGTATTCATTTCTAAATACAATACTAAATTACTCCATAATAGTGATCCACCATCTATATCTTTAGGCACAATACTTCCATGAACATTACCTCCATTATTTTGAATTGGTTGATATATTTGTTCTCTTAATTGTGACTCTGTTAAAGCAAGGTCATATACACGAGATTCTTGAATGAAACCATTAAAATAGCAATTATCAAATTCAGAGTCCTTACCAATTGCATAACGATAAGTATCTACATCTAAATTACCCCCTCCAATAGCTACACTTGCTTCTTCTACTCCGTTGATGTATAGTTTCAAATTAGCACCATCATAAACAGAACAAACATGTGCCCATAAATCATTTGGAATAGTAGTAGTTGTTGTAACCGTAAAAGTTCCAGTATTAGTTACTACAGAACCACTTAATGTTCCTGCTGTATCAATCCAAAGCTTATTATTAGGCTGTCCCATAACCATTGCATCTCCTCCAGAGATATAGTTATAGTCTACACCATCTATCCAAACTCTATTGTTACTGTCAGCATCATTTCTCGTAAATATTAATGTATTCGTTGCTTGACCTGTCACAAAACTTATGTGCTGTAAGACATCATTTGGTCCTGCAGAAAAATTTACAGTATTTGTTCCGTCAGATATAGCGATGTCTCCCTGATTTCTATCTCTTGCTAAAGAAACAGTTATGGTCGTTCCTAAAGGAACGGTATGATCTAAGGTAAGTGTCAAACTATCATTAGCATTATCTAATTTTGCAGATACACCTCCCACCGTTGCAGAAGTTCCTGCTGCATTTATAACACCAGTTGCATTTACACTATTTAAACCTCCTACAGCAGTATTTCCATTACCATTAACTGCTACAGGGACTCCAAAATTGGTATCCAAATGTATCCAGGACATTTGCGTAGCTGCACCATAACCCCCCATAAAAGAAGTGGCATCAATAAAGTCATTATTACCATCAAAGTCAACATCTGTTGCACAGCTTTCCACAGCAACAGTCGTAGATTCTGTATCTGTAATCACTGAACCATCACATAATGTATACGTAACTTCAGCAGTATAGGTTGTTGTAGTTATTGGACAAACATTTAAGGTTGGTGCTGTGCTTATTACCGCGCCTGTAGCTGTTGGTCCTTCATACCAAGCCAAAGTAGTTATTGATGTCCCATCTGGAACAAAACGCCATGCTTCGTTTGTAGTAGTCCAATCTGCATCCAAACCATTCCTATTTGTCGGAACTACCGCTTGTGTAGCTCCAACATTTTGAACCCCTACAATAGCATTTCCACCATTCCATGTACCATCAATATTTTTTTCTTCAATATATACTTCAATGATATTTGTGTTTTCATACAATACCATCATACCAGTAAATAAAAGGGCGTTATTTGAAAACATTGGCACATCATGCCAAGCTACTACTAATGCTCTACACCCTGTATTTAAAGTAATTAATTCATAACCTACTTCTCCACCTTTTGAAGGATCTAAATCATGGTACACTCCATAAATGGTATTTTCAAATAAATCACCTACAACACTTGGTAAGCTATTAGCATAACTATATCCTGCACTTCCTCCTGGTGTATTATTTGTTAAATCAAATGATATAGTACCGTTTGATCCAATCACACATTGGCTATATGTATTCCCATAAAAACAAAAATCAAAAGGCAGGTTTACAGGAGGAGACCATACATCATCAGTACCAACACTAACTGGTACTTTTAAACAATCAAATTGATAAGGTGGAGCGTAAGCTATAGATTCTACTCTATAATCTGAGGTATCACCCAAATCTAAATAATTAGCTTCAATATCGGTACACGTAGATGCTGCTACACAGCTAACTGGTGTAGGATCAATATTCCCAAGACCTAAACCTCCAGAAACCACCGCGGCACACCCTGCAGTTGAAACACCATTACTGGTTCCTTGACATGCTGATGGACCTACAGGTACAACACAACTAATATCAGCCAACCAACCTAAGTCTTCAAAAGCATTATTATTAGATACAAAAGTTACTGTTAAACAACCACTAGCATTAGAAGTTGTTCCAGTAACCGTAAAAGGAGTTGCAAGACTTGATCCGTTATAAGTACCCAAAACAGTTTCATAGTTTACAACATTATCATCATAAATGACCATGTAATCTTCTCTATCCGTAGTAAAACTTGTGAAATCCAATTGCATGGCCTGACCTGGAGTATCTGGACAAAAAGTCATCGTGTAATTCTCATTAGCACTATAATTACCTAAATATCCTGAATCGGCAAATTGCCCCGAACAAGTATTTATAATAGCATCTTGCATCAAATAAGGTGGTGTTACTGGAGCTACACAATTTATAGTCGCCAACCAACCATGAGTCTGAGTTGTAGCATCAGACACAAACTCTATTGTTAAACAACCTGTTGCATTAGCTGTTGTACCGGTTAAAACAATATTATTTAATCCCCATACACCACTAAAAATAGCTAAAACAGGAGCTCCAGTTGAGTTCCCATCATAAACTGTCATAGTATCCGTTGCATCAATGGTTATATCCGAAAAATCTAACTCTACTGCTTGTCCTACAACTGTTGGACAAATAGTCATTACATTATTTTCGTTAGCACTATAAGTACCAAAGTAGCCAGAATCTGCAAAAGTACCCGAGCATGTACTCACACTGGTTGTTTGCATTAAATAAGGAGGAGTTACTGGAACAACACAGTCTATAGTTGCATTCCATCCAGCCGATTCCCAAGTAGCATCCGACACAAATTCAATTGTTAAACAACCTGTTGCATTCGCTGTTGTTCCTGTTAGAACAATATTATTGAGTCCCCAAACTCCACTAAAGGTTGACAAAACAGATGCTCCAGTTGAATTTCCATCATATATTATTAACGTATCCGTTGCATCTATTGTGATATCTGAAAAATTAAGTTCTATAGCTTGACCAGCTGTTGAAGGGCAAAGCGTATAGATAAAATTTTCATTAGCAATATAATCTCCAAACCCTCCAGAATCCATAAAAGTTCCAGTGCAAACCGAGCTACTCCCGTTTTGCATTGTTATAGGACCAGTTACTGGTGCAGTACAACTAATTGTTGCTTCAAATCCTACATCTGGAACAATAGCATCAGATATAAATTCAAAGGTTAAACAATCCGTAGCATTTGCAGTAGTTCCGATAGCCGCAGCTGGAATTGTATCTCCAGTATAAGATGCTAATAATGGAGCTGCTATAGAATTTCCATCATAAATGTTAACAAAATCAAATCCAGACTCTATATCAAATGCTGTAAAATCTATTTGAATTGTCTGCCCTGGGCTAGTTGAACAGAATGTTACAGAATAATTTTCGCTAACTAAATAGTCTCCTCCTGTTCCACCTGAATCTACTAAAGTGGCAGCACAAGTGTTAATAGTGTTACCGTTTTCTGTTGCTATATTATATTGTGAAAAACTAATATAACTTGATAACAACAATAATAAAAGTAATAATTTCTTCATTTTTATGTATTGATTAATTGGCTATTATTTATATAAAAGAAAAAGGCACTCGTCCCCACCTATAATAATAATAATATATAGACAGGCTATTTCAAACCACTGAAATTAAATACTAATGCATGAAAGGTGTAAAATATTTTATTCTATTTTTAATAGAATATTAAAAGTTTTGTGGTGAAAAATTGAATGTGAAGACTTTAATTTTTGACACAGCAATGGCTGTTCAACTATATAAATATAGTTTGATTTAATCGGGTTCATAAATATTAATTATAATCGGGTTAATAATTTGCGTGAATAAACATATGTTTGTTTTTATACACAAACATTTATACGTTTTTTAGACAAAAAGACACAAATTACCGACGAACAACTAAGTTTAACTGCCTGAAAAATCGGATTAAAAGTATAGTAAATCCATAGGATACAGCTCATTAAACACAGAAAGGTCAGCTCCTCAGCTGACCTTTCATCCTAATTAATATACTTTAAACCCAATTTAAAGTATGAAAAAAAAAAGTGCCCTTTTCAGGTTTTGGCTATTAAATACCATTAAGACACTACTTAAATTTATTCTTTTGTAAAATTATACTAAAAAACTTATTCTGAATAAAAAATATTCATTATTAACTCATATAAACACAGCATAAACTCATAAATATCTAATATTTTAATAATTTACTGAATATTAAACAAAAAGGCCAGCTCCTCAGCTGACCTTTTCTCCCGAATTAATATACTTTAAACCCAATTTAAAGCATGAAAAAAATCTTAATTATCTTTATTTTTCTTTGTAATACCATGATAACGTCGAATTTCATTTTTTTTCTTTTTGTATTATTCTTATTACTAATACTAATAAGAATACACTTAAACCAACGTAGACATAACTTATTGTTAACATAACTCCTTTATTTAATTATTAGTTTCTTAGTTATCGTAGTACTATTATTATAGTCAAAAGTTACTAAGTACGTTCCTGTAGCAACTTGTACCGGAATAGTTATCTCAGAAACATTAGTATAATCGGTATTTGCTTTTAAAACTTGTTGTCCTAATACATTGTATAAACTCACGTTTTTAGCCGTAAATACTGATGAATCACTAATACTTATACTTCCCGTAGTTGCATTGTAAAATACTACTAAATCATCTGAAATGACATCCACATCGTCAATTGCTAATACTTCTGCTACTTTAAATACTACATAAAAGCGATCATTATATTCACCTGAAGCTAAGCTGAATTCTACTGGAACTCCAGCTTCTAATTTAGTAGTTAGGTTTAATGCTGCATCTAAAAAATATACTTCTAGTGATGGATCTAAATCTGACATATCCTCTACTTCAAACTTACAAACTCCTTCTATCCCTACTTTTATTTGTAATGGCAACTCTAAATCTTCATAAACAGCGCCTATCCCTTGTATCACCAATTTTTCATCAGCTATATCAGTTTCTCCTTTTAACACCCATGCACAATCTGTAACTTGATCATCCAACATTCTAGCATCATATCCGTAATTCAATCCATCTGTTAAACCTGCTTTTACTGCTAATAACAACTCTCGTTGTGGTCCTTCTGGAGTAGTAAATTTAAAATATACGCGTTGTAAATCAGCTGTGTTAGTTGATATTTCTTGAGTGGCTGCTTCTGATGCTGTTTTGGTAAATATAGAATCATCGGCAAGTATGGCTTCGCGTTTATAAGCACGCTGACCGTTATTAAATTCAATAGTTCCTCCTGCTGGACTTCCTTGTACAAAGAATCCTTGAGCTACTGGCACATAACGACCTGGACGGATAGTTCCTGCTCCATTTGAAGACACATCAGGATCAGGAATTGCTATAACACCTCCTGCTAAATTATACGTTGCATAACCTCCTTCATAGGCAGCAAAAACATGACTGTTATTTGTTGAAAAGTGCTCCCAGAAGTATAAAGCTCCTGTTGACGATCCTGAACCAATAACATCTCCAGCGTTTTCTACACTTGCCAGATTGTCGTTTATAAACTGATCAGCATCCAAAGCACTTGCATAAGGATTACCAACTAAATACACGTTATTGGCTCCAATAGTATGCTGAATTATTCCATTGTTCGGTTTACCTGAAAAAACATAGTTTTGTGTTGCTGACACAGCTCCGGTTCCTTTTTGAGTATACCCCTCTCCTACTTGTAATGTTCCTGTAGAGCGAATATGACCAGTCATCCAATTAGCGTATAAATCTGGCTTATTCACATATTTGAATATCCAATAATCCGCTAAGGTAATTGGTGCTCCTGCAGCACCATTATAACCTCCGGTATTAAACGTTATAGTTTGAGGTGTTGCAGCCGTTGTACCATCTTTTAAAATTCCAGCTATGGAATAATCCGTATTATTCGCTGTAGTATTTATTGGATTTACTGGGCTTGACCAAAAGTTATAGTTGTATATACTAGTCTGTCCTTGCTGATCGCGTTCTAAATACCCAGAACTAGTTACATCTAAATCAGAAGTTACCGTTTGAATTAATTGTGATTCCCCAACTAAATCTATCTGACCATCCAACTTAATATAACTAGTGTTTTGTAATAATTGATCATTTTGTATTTCTAACTCAGCTCCTGAATCTACTAACAACCCTAAATGTGAATGGCTAGCCGTTGTAGTAACTTTTGAATTATTAGTTACCTGTACTATTGACCAATCTTTATTTGGTAAACTCGTAATATCCCAAACATTACCATACTGCCAAGTCCCTGTAGCAGTCCAATCTCCTGAAGCATTTGCTACATAAGGGATTGGCGCAGATTGAACTACTACTGATGTAATATTATTAATGAATCCATTTTTAACCGCTCCTGAATTATCAATTAAAGTAATATCATAAATTAAATCCATGTCGTAATACAATTTCAAATCATTCCATGAAAGCACACCTCCATCTATAGATTTTGGTACGGTTGACCCAGTAACTACACCTCCAACATTTTCTACTTCCTGATAAATTTGTTCTTGGATTTGAGTATCCGTAAGTGACCTATTATAAACTTTAACTTCATCAATACTTCCTTTAAAATATCTATTTGTTCCAGCAGAATTTCTTCCTACTGCAAAATCTGAAATATCATCTTTTAAATTTAGGTTAGCTCCTAATCCAGAACCCTGCCATACCTGAGATCCATTTAAAAATAAAGTTAAAGTTCCTGCGGCTCCATCATATTTTGCTGTTGCATTATACCACATATCATTTGTTAAAACTGGCGCACTTACATTAGGAGTTTCAACTGTCACTACAGAGGAACAACCTGCACATGCTGAAGCATATGAATTATTTGTATTTCCTACCAAAGTATTAAAAGGTGTGTCATGAACCAAAGTTAAATCCTCACTATATAGCTGAAAAGATGTTTCATTCATATCCACTGGAGTTGCCCAACCATCATCTCTATATTGAACCTGAATTGTATCACCTGGATTAACCTCAAAAGTGAAAGAGCCAGATGATTGACCAAAAACTGGTTGTATCCAGTCAGTCATAGATCCCCCTATGTCAAAAGTTAACCATGCACCTCCATTAATTCGAATTCTTACATAGCCCATTAAACCGTCAGCAGGCGTACTATCTTGAACTGTAATCGTATAAGTATAAGTACTAGATCCCGTTTTTGCGTACGCTTTTAAACGATTACTACCATCTACAAATATTTTAAAGTTTTCTTGCCCACAGACATCACCAGTACTTGAAAAAGCATTATCTAACTTTAACCAAGACATCATAGTACTTCCTGAAAATCCACCAAAAAATGGTTTTGTATTTACATAATCATCAACTCCATCAAAATCAATATCAGACTTTGGTGGTAAATCAAATATTTGAATTGGAGCTACAAAA